>ERZ773103.988-NODE-988-length-31946-cov-10.806278_pt1 | contig 31946 bp, 44 predicted proteins | sample MGYA00511118_ERZ773103 | MGnify/ENA primary metagenome ERZ773103 (study PRJEB29015, sample SAMEA2737821) | human gut metagenome | biome: human gut; feature: human-associated habitat; material: faeces | place: China | collected 2012 ... | reverse complement strand
TTATGTGAGGAATTATGTGGTATATTATGTGGTTATCGGGAATGTTATGGAAGTAAGGCGACTGATATATAGTGCGAGAAATACAGATCGTCATTTATAGCAGAATGATAAAAATGTAATTGCAAAATAGCGATAATTTATTTTAGAAAAATAGTAGTAGGAAACAATACAGAACTCCTCTATATGAGAATAAAGTTGTTCTCATATAGAGGAGTTCTGTATTCTCAATTAAATATTTGAAAGTAAGTATGTGAAAAAATTAAAAACTTGCTGAATAAGCAAAAAGTTGCGGGTACAGAACTGTATAATCGAAAACAAAGGAAATGATTTTAACTTTAGTAAAAATGAGAATCATATGAGGAATGAGAAGATGGAAAGAATTATCAATATTGAAAATTCAGTAATCAAACATTGTGAGATTAACAGGGCTTTACAATATAATGGATATCCTAAAGCGATACGTGCTAAAACAGCAGAGGAAGGTCTAGCTATGATTGAAGAAGCTATTGATAAAAAAACACCCTATGAATTACATATTGTAGATATGCATTTTGCTGTAAATGGAATTGATGATTGGAAAGCAGGAGAGTATGTTATAAGTGAGCTAAAACGTAGGAATATTAAGATTCCAATCATTGTATGTTCGTCGGTCCGATATAATTATTCGAATTCTTTTAAATATCCAAATGTAATAGACTGTGTATTTTACAACGAAAACAGGGATTTAAATTGGGACTTTAAAGAAGCTTTGAAAAAAATATAATTTAGGCAGAAAAAGTTGAAATTAAAAATTAAAACTGCAAAATCAGACAAATATTGTCCAATTATATTTACAATTTGGATTGTAAATAAAAATAAGGATTTCAAACGAGGTGAATATTATATGAAATCGGTTGTATTTTTAGATGTTGATGGAGTCCTGAATACGCGAACAACGGTTAAGCGTACACCATATGGTTACACAGGCATTGACGATGCAAGAGTAAAAATTCTTGCAAATGCATTTAAAAGATACGGATATGATGAAATTATACTTTCGTCTGATTGGAAAGAACTGGACGAGAAGCATATGGACTATTTGTATCTTGTCTCAAAGCTTGGACAATGTGGATTGAAAATTTCTGGGCATACTCCGGGCAGCAGTCGAAAAAGAGGAAAAGGAATTAATGAATATCTTAATCTACATCCTGAAATAGAGGAGTTCGTGATTCTGGATGACGTAACTTTTGACTTTGGAAAATATGAAAAGTTATGGGAACGACTGCTGATTACTAATGGGATAGAAAATGTCAGATTTGCATCTCGGACACCTGCAGTGGAAGCAATACTTTTCTTGGATTCTATTAAAAATTTTAATATAAACTAGAGTTGGGAGAGCGTTTTTGCAATAAATTGCGGATACAAAAGTGTATAATTAAAAATGAACTAAAAAATATGAAGTTGGAGGAATAAGAGAATGAAGAAGAAAGGGATTGTGATAGGAATAACAGTATGCATCATATTTTTAGGCATTGTAGGAGTTTTATTATATCAGGAAAATGTAAAGCAAAAAAACATAGAAACACAGATTACCCGACTAACAGGTAAGCAAAAAGAATTTTCAACTCAAACAAATAGAGATGAAAAAAAGAAACTTTTAGAAGAGATATTGAATGAGCGGACTGATTATGATAAGTCACAGAAAAAGTATGAAAAAGTGTCAAAAAAGTATAGTGTAATTATATCTGATATGCGAACAGATTTTATTTCTGAATATGATCAGATTTTAAAAGAGAATACGATTGAGAATCTTGATGAAATAAATGATATAACTATCATTAAAGAGAAAAAGGACAAACTTGATAATCTTGCTGATATGATTGATTCTGAGAACGATTATGTGTTTGCAAATGCAAAAGATTACCAGGGATATCAGTCAGAGATCAGAGAGTTAGCGAGTGCCTATACAAATCGAATTGGGAAAATCGAAGAAGAACAGAAAAAAGCCGAGGAAGAAGCTAAAAAGAAGGCAGAAGAAGAGGAGGCAAGAAAAAAAGCAGAAGAGGAAAAAGCAAAAACACATTATGAGAATGAATATTTTTCTATTGATGTTCCGAAATCATGGAACAACTGGTCCGTTATGCCAGGACAAAATACACGTCATAATTCCAGCGCTGTTGGAGTATACAATGCAAGTTCTGGTCCAGGCGGTGGTGGAGCTGATATATATGTCTTAGAAATAAAATATCCGGAAACAACAAGATTAGGATACGGGGATTTTGCACTTCCTGAAGGGGGCTCGTATGTAGGCGAAACAAGTAATGGGCAATTTGTATTTATCATGACGGAAGCAGGAGCAGGATTTTTTAGCAGCGGGGCTACAATTACTTTAAAATAGCACCGGGTGATGCAAATAAAAAAGGAGTTTATGATTATGGTAGATAATCTTATATACAGAACAAAAGAATCAGTTAACAATTTTAAAGAGGATCCGATTAATAACTTAGGTTTTTTAATTCCTGTTGCGATTGCTCTTATCTCACTTGGAAGTGGGATTGTTACATATATCATGTATATTTTTAATGGTGGATATACAGTGCAAATAAATGCAGCAAAGAAATATGGATGGTTTGGAGGATATAGCGAAAAATTTACGAGTGGGACAACAGGAATGATAACTTCCGGCATCATAGGAAAGATTCTTTTATTATTGATTGGAATTGAATTTGTTGTTATGATGATAAATTATTTCAAACACAATGAAAAAGGAAAACGAGTGGTAATGATTGTTGATTTATCATTTCTGGTTATCCAAGTCATACTGATCATGAATATATTTATGGCATCTATAGGGGTTCTTGTTATAGGGAGCATTATTACTCAGATTTCCAAGCTGTTTGGAGAAATAGCTATCACCCCACAAACTGTTGCCTGGGGATATGCGATTATTGTAATGGTAGCAATTATTACATTTATAGTTTTGATTCTGACTACCAAAGAATGTAAATGGATGTTGGGATATACTGCGTTGGCGGTAGTGTTTGCAAAGATATTAGTACCGCTTATATTTCTGATTTTACAAAATATTGTATCTATTTTTATAGGTGCCGTAGCGCTACTTGTTATTGTAGCAGTGATTGGGATTGGTTTTCTGATTTTTGCAGGAGGAAAGAGAGGAGACAGAGAACATATAGGAACTTCGAGTGATGCTTCCGGAAGCAGTTTTGGAGTAGAGAACAAGAGAACAAAAAATAATACAAATAAATCGAAAGAGGAGAATAAGAAAATGAGATCAAATAAAGCCAGTGCATATATTTCTAATTTAAATGAGGCTCTTGGAATCCAATTATTTAAGGTTCATGGAACTTTTGGGGATTATATTGAGCTTGACAATCATTTAGTAAACAGAAAAATCTGTAGTTTGGAAGCATTAGAAAAAGGAAAATTCCATATATATGACGAAAGGACAGGCAGAGAAATTAAAAGTATTGAAGTTCCGTGGAAAAAAGAAAAGTAATTATTGATAACGCATCTTAAAGGTGGATCAATCCGCATAAAACGAACATTGTGAATGAAGAAGTTAATAGATTTGTTTATGGGCAAAAAGTCCAAGGAGGCACTTATGATTACAGATGAAACAAGAACATCAATTAAAAAAATTTATGGAATGCTCTGGGATGTGCTGGCATTATATGAAAAGACAGAAAGGTATAACAGAATCCCGGAAAATGAGAAAGAAACAGAACTTGATATTTGGGATTTTATGGGAGACAAATTGTTAGATGTTCGTAAAGAGACTGCGACAGCGTTTCTTGGAAATGGAGAGCTTTGCAATAAAATGGAGCAGGTAATAGATGAAACGGAACAGTTTGTCAGAAGTTATGAGATGCCAGGAGTCGTAAAAAGGTGGAAAAGCATAAATCCAAAGATAATTTATTTTGACTGTGCATTTGATTTAATGGAGGAATGTCCGGAAAGTTATAAAGAAATCAGCAGAGGACTGACAGATATGAGACTTTCCTGCTATCCGGATGAGGAACTTATAGAAAACAGAAAAAATTATTTTGCAGAGATCAAGCAAAAAAATGAAGAAAGCAACCTTAAATACAGTGAAACAAGAATTTTTCAAAACGAACTTTTGAATACATTGACATTGGTGTTTCAAAACGATTTTGGAGAGTATCTTTAAGATAAGTGCAGGGCTTGCTAAGAGCAAACCCGAAATGTAATAAATCTTCAAATATGCCACACCCATCCTAATTTCGAAGCCAACGGAAATTGGGTGCATGATCGAAAGAACGGTATAGCCATAATGTCAGAGAGCATTTCAAGAAGAGAACCTGAATGAGTGGATCTAAATGGCGACATTTAGACATGGATAGTTGTTCATGTGTACTTATTGTATTCGTTCGTGGCACGTTATGAATATCATTGCAGACTGAAAATCATTTTAACGAATGGTTGAATACTTTTCCGTATTTGTGCAAGACTTCCCAGTGGTTCGACAGGCAACCTCAACGCAGAGGAAGAACAGTTTATGTCCTATTTGAAAGATAGAGAAACAGAGCTGAAACCGATGACTCCATTGGCAAAATGACGCAATCATGGCTGTGGCATATCTGAAAAGGATATGTATCAGAAGTCAAAGCACAGACGAGTAGCTCAAAGCCATGTTTTACAGGTAGCGACCATCTTGTGGCGGGTGAAAGTCAGACAGATTCGTAACAGTAGGGATTTCTGCCTGCAGTAAAGAAATTTATATGCAGGGTCTATAGAGTGTTAGTCCTGTCGACGGACAGAAGACGAGAGGGATACCTCGACAAGACACTTTTTGCCGACACTTACGACTGCAAGGGTATATGTAACGCCCTCAGGTGACTGAGGGCATATTTGAGGATTTATTGTGATTTAAAATTATAAGAAATAAAACGAGGGAAACCAATATTGAAAAGAAATGAAAGCCATGGAATCTCTTTAGAAAAATTCATAAAAAGAAATGGAACTATATGCATGACACCAATAGAATTGGCAGAAGTATGCCAAAAGAAAAAGTTTGTGGTTCTTGTAAGTCGGAATGATAAAGAAAATTCTGAGTATGCAGCAGAAGTGTGTGAATGTGTGAAGCAAGATAATTCCAATGATATCTTGTACTTTTCATTAAAATTGGAATCAGAAGAGTTTAAAAGTATACATCCAGAATTAACAGTTGAAGTAAATGATACTCCTGCGTTATCCATTGATGAACTGGAGAATATAGTGAAAAATAAAAACAATACTTCTAAGATGAGTATGGTTAGTATAGATCATTTATGGATTATGGGGACTAAAAATACGTATGCGACGAAAAAGGAAGAGGTTGAAGAAATTTTATCAAAAATAAAACGACTGGTAGAGCAAGAAAAAATAACAGTTTTAGCATTAGTTCTATTGTCTAAGTATGCGCCAAATAGTTATTCACTAAGGAAAGAATTAGAATCATATGGAAATTTTATGCGATGGGCAGATCGCATTGTAGAAAGTAGATCTGAAATATAAAGATTTGTGAGGTGAGCGTGATAATGTTTGAATTTGAAGATCTTAACGAAAAATTATTTAACCGTGTGGTTTGCTTTGCATATTCTTATCCATCTGGTTTAGGTGGACCAGGTACTTTACTTATGTATACAGAAGGTGGAGGTGGAGAAAATATATGACTTTTGAATTATTAGAAGCAATTATTGTGAAAAATAAGATTCCGAAGAATGTCCGTTTAGTAAATGACAGCGAAAACGATCTTTGCACAACAGATATGAATGGTATTCAATATTGTGAAAAAAGAAATGAAATCTGTTTTATGGAAAGCGAATACATACATAAACCAGAACATGCAGAAAATGAAGAGTGGAAATTATTGTGGTCTGTTCGTGATGAATGAGACAAACGATTACTAGAGGATTTGAAAAATGTATTTTTATGAAGTGTTTGGAAAATGTGATTTAGAAGTAGTTGTTCATGAGTTTTTGAAATTGGCTGTCGATTCACCGGATATAAATGTTACAGAAGAAGTATTTAGAAGGGCAATAAAAATTCTTAATGAAATGGAACCAGTGAGGTCGGATACAGAGATACTATGTATAGAAAAAATTCAAGGAGAATGGATTGATGATAATGTTTATCTCCTTGACATAACAGATCAGAAAACTTATGCGATAGAAGCTTCTTCATGGGCGAATATATTAGGGTGTAGGGTAGATGAAAAAAGTTTATCTGATTATGGAAATGAAAAGTTTACAACATTGATTTTGTGGGAAATAACATGGTTTGGGTATGATGAAAAGACGATTCAAGATAGACTAAGATCATTGATTGAAGATGAGGACGTTTGAAATAGGACTACAGTGAATAGTTATAAATTTTTTGAGAGAGGACGAAATGAATTTAAGTGTTGTTAATAAAAAAGTGTATGTTGTTTCTGATATACATAATGATGCTGATAGATTTAAATTGTTATTGGAAAAAATTAATTTTTCGAAAGATGATATATTGATTGTTGCCGGCGATATTTTTGACCGTGGTGATCAGCCTGTTGAACTGTATTTTGAAATTTTAAAACATCCTAATATTCAAGTGATTCAAGGAAATCACGATGTTTGGCTGGCAAGAGAAATTATGGAAAAGTATGCTGGCGAAAAAGTAGGAGAATACATTTCATACAATACATTATCAATCATGGAACAACGGATGACAGCTGTCGATTTGCTAAATCTGGCAAGATGGATAAAAGAAAAGCCTTATTATATCAATCTTGATCTTGAGGGGAGACAATACCAGATAGCACATGCACAGACATATTTGACACCGGAGCGAATATGGAACAAAAGCAGGTTCTATATGGGGGATGGACATTACGAGTGTTTTATCAGAGGAATGGAAGAAAATGACAAGTTTATCTCTGTTGTAGGACATACTGCAACAGAGGATAGAAAGATATGGGTATCGCCATCGGGAAAGACGATTAGAATAGATTGTGGGGCAGGATATCAGAAAGATGGAAATCTGGGAGCAATTCGATTGAATGATATGGAAGAATTTTATGTTAAGAAGCTGAAGTAAATAGAAAATATGCAATAGGGATTAAAAGTGTTTGTAGAAGAAAGTACATTTTACTATAAAAATTTAAATTTTTTGCATTATCGTAAGGAGAAGAGAGAATGGAAGAAAAAATAAAAAATATGTTCAATGGCTGTAATAATTTATGTAATCATGTTGAGAATGATATCACATCAATCACAGGTGGATATCAAGCAGGAAAACTTTTTTATAAGGGGAAACAGATAACAGCATTTGGCTCTTGCTCAAAGATAGTATTTGATATAAATACATTTAATTTTCATATATTCCCTGAAGATTCAGAAATATTTAATGAAGTGTCTTCATTAGTGGATAAAAAAAGAAATGAGATAATCAACTGTATGAGAAAACGAAGAGATATTGAAGAGACAGAGAGCGAAGCAAAGGCGATGCAGGAATCAAAGAAAAATGATAATAAAATATTTTACCATGGAGGGACAGGAAGCAAGGGAAGAATAAATAAGTTGTCATGTTTTGAAAATTATAATAATGATTTGTTCAAATTTATAAGTGTGTATTATAGAGGAATAAATTATAATTTGAATTTTATGCGTTTTTTTATTAGTGATAATAAAAAAGTGGACTGTGAATTGCAAAAGTTACAATTTGATCGGGTTGTGAATAAACATATTAACATTGGAAAAAACGGGAGAAGAAACATTTTTAAAATCGGTTATACTTCAGAGACAATTCATGATAAACATCAAAGCTGTGTGATCGATTCAAAACACGAGTGGGAAAATGCTGCTAATGATATTCTTGAAGAGTTTGTAGGATTTATTAAAAGTGTCACTTAAATGATTATCTAAGCGATAACTTGGAGAACACTATTTTATAAAAAACAGTTGACAATCAACTTATTAATTATTATACAAGAAAATATATGACTTTTGAATTATTAGAAACAATTATTATGAAGAACAAGATTCAGAAGAATGTCTGTTTAGTAAATGATAGCGAAAATGATCTTTGTACAACAGCTGGAAAAACTATAAACACAGTTTTTCTAGCTGAAAAGGATTATCCACAAAATAAAAAAATAAATTTCGTCACTTTTTACAATGACTTATGCATATCCCCTGAACAGTAACCGAGTGTTTTATCAGAGGAATGAAAAAGTGGATAAGGATTGGACTTATAATGGTAGAACGAGTATAATAAAGTTAGTAAAAATATTACACTAATATTATCTGTGATAAAAGATTAGTTTATTAAATTTATAGGAGTTAGCCAAAGCATGAAAGAAAAAGATATTTGTACAATACAGTTAGATGATGAATTAAAAAAGATATATTTGTGTATATCAGAATTACAAAATGAAAGAAATTTTGATGATTTAACAAAAAAAATATTTGATTATATTATATTGAATTTACATAAAGAAAGCGATGTTAGTAAAATTTTAAATGAGGCATCAAGTTGGACAAAATACAAAAGCAAGAGTTTAGAAGGAGAGTTTCCATCACATATATCTATACATATAGAAGCAATTAATAAGGTAAGAGCGATATTTAAAAGTTTTTTTCCTGAAAACAAAATCATACAAATTCCATGGATGATTAAATGTTGTGCAAAAGTATATGCATTAAAGCTAATAAGTTTGTCATTGCCAATAAGTATGTCATTGGAAACGTTTGTAGATATGTGTAACAATTATGAGGAGGAGTTTTCAAAAGATAAAAACAGAGAGGAGGATAAGGGCCTTGATGAAGAGGCGAAGAAATTAGCAGATGTATTTATGGGTTCATGTCCTCATGAAAACAAGGAAAATTCATGCTTTTACATAAAACTCAATAAATATATAGATGAGAAAGGGTACTATAGATTTCAGCAAAACAACAATGTTGTTGCCAAAGTTGATGCACGAAAACCATATCTAAATCCGAAAAACAAGATTCTTAATCAAAAATGGCATGTTTTGATTGCTTTATTAGCATTTTACGATATTACATCATTTGAAGAAGAATGTAAAGAGTGTGATGTGATGAGAAAATGGAACGTTGGGAAAATCAGAGAGATTCAAATAAAAAAGTCAGAGAAAGAAATAACGCTCATAGAAACAAAAATATTCGGTAAAAAGGAAGACAACCGTAGGTTTCATAGATGTTGTCCAAGCAAACTAATGAATAAATGGATTCTGGCAGCTATAGAAAACCAATATCTTAAGTAAAATCAACATCTTTATAAAAGGAGACTATACATGCAAACTTACTGGCAAAACACAACCGCCCCAGGAAATATAGACCGTGGTCTATACATAATCCTCCCATTACGCTACCAAGGCTCTTTTCAATCCATTACTGTTGATAAAGAAGACCCTGAACTTCCAGAATTAATATTTGACACCAGTGATTTCACTGAATTGCTATCGGTGAAGTGCCGGAATGGGAATTTTGTTAAAAGAGTCAGCGTTAACAGCAAATTACAGGAAACGATAGAAGCATGGAACAGGAAAGCGGAGACAAGCAAAAAATACCAGGTTGATGATTTACAGTTTTTCATTTTCAATAACGGAATTGCTTTTATAACGATATATTTATCATACCAGAATAAGGACGTTGACAAAATATATCAGTTTATAAATCCGGGATATGTACAAGATAAGAGTGAAGACATCAACCTGATTCAAGATGCTTTGTTAAATGCATTAGAAGAAAAAGTATTTGGATGTATTCAGAAAAAATCGGGAGTTACTCTTTCATGGTTTACGCAGGATGAAAAAACAAAAAGATATATTATCAAAGAGGCATACAGACTGAATATAGCATCTCTCCCGAATCGGTTTGAAGATAATGAAATTCCAAAAAGGATTGCTTACAATGGGCATCGATTAGTTGATCTGACGAGAGATTTTAGGGATGCGTCAGAAGAAGATGTGGAATATGCAACCGGAGCAAAAGATGTGGATGATGAACATTATGGCTGGGGATGTGCTATTACATCGCAAGAAATTTCCTATGCTTACGGACCTGGACCGGGGAAAACAAAACCTAGGGATAAGAAAGGTTTGTGGGAACGGTCTGAAGATGATTTATTATTAACAATGATTGTGATGTACCAAAAATACACTTGCATGATATTTAATGAAAAAATACATCAGAGATTTACCAGTGAAGAGCGTCGCCTGAAAGGAGAAGCAAGTCTCAGAGACTTAAAACGGGAAGCATTGGAATTTATATCTTACGGAACTTTAGCACCATCACAGATTTCACGTTGGAATAATGTGTGTGAAACATATCGTTCTTTGCGAAAGCAAAATGGTGTGAATGAAGCATTGGAGGAAATCAGTCAGAAGATTACGCTGCTGAATGAAGAACAGGATCGAATTGACGGTGAGCGTGAATCACGAGTCAGTATGATTATAACAGCATTTGGACTTATATCCATTATTGCAGCTGCATTGCAGACTTTAGATTATATTTCAACAGGAAATCCGTTGATGATTGCCGGTTTTCTTGTGACATGCGTGGCAATGATTCTTTTTTTCCTGGCATTAAGATTTGATGAAATCAGAAGACGCAGGAAGCAGAAAGACAGGTAGATTATGTATATTGTAAAAAAAGAATTTGTAAATCAGGAGAAAAATTATCTTTTAAAACTGAACCGGACGGCTCATAAGCTGGAAATATATCAAAAAGCGGACAACTCTGTTTTGAATGAACATTATTCGATTCGTCCAGATTTTGATTCATCTGGTTATATGATGTATGAAAAATTAAAATCTGTAGATTGTATTTTCGGAGGAGAAAAATCGCCAACTCCAATGGGAATATTCAAAGTAGAGAAAAAATCGGCAGAAGAGTATATAAGCGGATATTATCCAAAGCGTGGTAAAGTGAAGTTTTTTGGTTATCTTGTGATATTTGAAGATTATTTTATTCATAGTGATTTATATGACGCAGAGGTGACAAGAGAAACGATGCAAGACCATGATACAATCAGCAAAGATGATACATTCACATCAGGCTGTATTCGAATTACACAGTCAGAACTTAAATGGCTGGTTGAGAATATAGAACCTGGAACAACGGTAATTATGTAGAAGTTCTCGGAATAATAAAAGATGAAATAGCTCTAAAAAAGGCAAAGGAAAGTCTTTCTTTAGAGCTATTATCATAATGAAGCATTTTCGCAATAAGTATCAGATATTGATGGAATTTTAGATTTGAGTAGATGGGAGAAAACGAATTTTGGATATAGCAGTCGCTGAGCGAGAAGAGGTTGTTATTTTAGGCGCTTTTGGATGCGGGGCTTTTTCTAATAACCCTGAAGTAGTAGCACTTGCTGCAAAGAATGTAATCAAAAAAATATTTGAATACATTTGAAGTGATTGAGTTTGCTATGTATTGCAATCCTAAAGATAATCAATCGCAATTTTGAGACATTTAAGAGAGTACTTAAAATATATACGGATAAACAATAAGTACCAGTTATTAGTGCAAAATAAGGAGTTTGAATAGATGCAGGAAAAAAGAGTATGGAATAGGCTCAGAGATGAAGAACTTATCGAAATATTAAAATCAATGGAGGCGTCAAAATTACATCCGGTAAAAGCACAAAAAATATATGAAAAATTAAAAGATAAATATGATGCCAAAGATTTACCATCTGCCCATACGGTAGATCGTAGTCTGAGAAGATTGTTAGGACAGCCGGAAAAGTTAGATGAAATAACAGATAAAGATGGAATTGGAAGAATAGATAAAGGACAATATTATCTGGGATTCCAGAAAAAAGGTATTTATATAACAGGGTATTGGTATGAACAAAAAATGGGTGAGGAGTTGGAATCATCGAAATATCTCGCAAGGTTTTTATCGGATGCCGTTATTTATTCCAAAGTGTTAAATCCTGAATATAAACCAGATTATTATTTGAGTCTTCAGGAGTTGTTCGGTGTAGGACAGGTAAAAAGATTAAATGAGTTCACAGAAGGGATCATTGAATTAAAACCTTATTCTGCAGAAGGTGGAATTGATGTGATGGAAAATGTATTGATTATTCAGGAGGCGATTGATACACAGAAAAAGATTGAGTTTAAGCTTGGAGTTTACAGATATACCAGTGATGGAATGATTGAATTAGATATGGAAAGTAAGGGAATACAATGTGTGTCACCATTGCAGATTATCATGAGTAATGGACGATATTATGTAATTGTAAAGAATGAGAGAAAGTTCCAGACACAAGAGTTTTTGTTTTATCGAATTGATTTGATGGATGAAATAGAAACAAAAAGAAAAGATGCGCCTAGAAAATATGAGTGGAAAAATTCGCAAAAATTTCTGATTGCAAATCCATTTTTCTACTCTGGTAAGAAAGAAGATATTGTGATCGGATTTGAAGAACAGCAGATTACGCAAGTAGTAGATTGGTTTGGAACTGAAGAGAATGGTTTGTTTGAGTGTTTGGGAACATATTTTATGGAAAAACCAGAAAAGACATCTATGACCAAAGTTGAAATGGTAAAAGTAAGATTCCCAGAGGTTAATGTTATGGCGTTTTCTTTTTGGATAATGCAATATATGGATTGTGTAGAAGTTTTGGAAGGAGATTTATTAAAAAAAATATTGAAAGAACGGATGAAGTGGGCTTTGGAGAACCGAATAAAGTAAAAAAAGACAATTTAAATAAATATTGGACTTCTTATGGTAAAATCAGACAAAGATTGTCTGATTTTATTTATAATCCAAACTAGTGAATTTGAGAAGAACAGAGGTGTTTTAGAAAAGATTTAGAAGTTGATAGTAGAATATGTAAATGATATAGGTTTGATTGTATTAAGCTAGATTAGAGGTTACGTTTTGGGAGGAGACTGGCATGGAAGTTCAGCATACTCATCCGGAAAAGTTTTTAACAGGGTTTGATGGAAGAGGGTGTGATGGGGAAATTATTTATAAAGAATATTCTAATCCAGAGAGGTTATTGGATATGATTTTCGAAGGACCATTTATATGTTTGGTGGATGAGTTTATGGAAGGGAATGAATTTTGGGATCCTGTAGAATATGATTCATATGAGGAATGGCTTGAACTAAACGATTATGATGATATGTCCGATTTGATTTTGAGTGCGGATGATATAAAAAATATTCCTTCTGATTTTACATCAAGAAATGAGTATGAGGATTTTTGGATAAAAGTGATTGCTGCTTACGAACAAAAGGGTTGGAACTATTTTGAAAAAAATATATATGAACAGATGAATGAGGAAGACAGTCACTTCTATGGTGGTGGCAAGATAGTAGGTTGCATTCTTGAGGAATTTGATGATTTATTAAAAAAATATAGTTTGTGGTATGAACCAGGATTTAGTTGGAGTTTGACTACATACAGAGTTTAATAATTGAACTTGCTTAGAAGATTAGAAATAGAGATGAAGATTTCTTAAAAGATAAAAAAAGAAAGTACATAAGATGGAGGATGAGAATATGAAATTAGAAAAAGATTTATTTGATGACGTTATAGCATATATCATTGGAGAGCCGGGCGCTATGGGCGCAAATGGGATAATAGAATGTTTAAATAGCACAGGGGAAGTATTTCATATTTGTTATCTTGACGAAGAAACAAGTTGGGAAAAGATTAAGAAGTGTTTTGATGGGATCAATGGCTGTAAATTTAACGGACCAGATCGGAAAAGTTTCTTTTCTACAAATATTTTAGTTCTTGGTGGTGATTATGATATTGTCACAACTATCAAGGAAGGATGGAGAGAAATTTGCTTCGATTGCGGAAACCATTTTGTTTGCAAAGAAGAATATGCTCATGGGTTCATTGAGTTCTTTATGGGAATGGAAGGATATCAGATTATTTGTGATGGTATGGAAAAAATTAAAAAAGAGAAATTCTGTGAAAAGCTGAATGATATTGCTGAGGAATATTATAAGCAGAAAAAGCTAGTTAAAGAAAAGAATTGATTTTCGGAAGAGGCATCAATAAACGATGAAGGTGAGGGAAAATTAGTATGATAGTCAGATTTGAAGAAATAAAAAATTATATTGCACGTAATGTCAAAGTGTCAATTTGTTTTGAAGATGGATATTATCATGATTATTTGATGATATCGGACATACCAAAAGGAAAATACGATCATCTTTATGTATCCGGCGTTGGAATGGCTGATGTGGAATTTTCCATGGATGTTTATTCTGCTCCACCACAATTAGAAGGAGAAGTTATGGTGACAAAGGATGATTATTGCATGGAACCTACAATAGAGCTTATTTTAACGAAAGAACCAAGAGACATTGAATGTGAACGAAGCACAGATAAAGGAATCTTATTTTGTGACCTTAAGCCATATTTACAAATAGGCAAAAATTTTTCAATTGTGAACAGAGAGGACTGGTCGTATGAAACTTATAAATATAGAAGTGACATATCAGAAAAATATAATGATATGTATGTATACGGCATTGGAATGGAAGATAATCCAGAGGTAGAAGAATATGTGAGAAAACTTAAATTTGATTCGCATTTAAAAAAGCGCATGGTTATAGTTTTGTCGGATAGGCCCAAAAAAGAGGCTGTAGCTGAGAAAAATTCGTCTACATATGGGAAAGGTCCTTTTTTCCTTGTGTATACAGCAGAAGGATGGAATCATGATGCGGATGAATGGATTGGAATTTATACAGATAGAAAAGAGACAAGAGAGGCATATAACAGGGCAGTGGCTTATTATGAAGAAGAGGCGAAAAGAAGTTCTTACAGAAGTAGACAGCGGGTGGTTATAATGGAGTTTATCTTGGAGGAAGACAGGTTCCGGGAGGTAGATCGCGAGGAACTTAACTAAGATAGTAACGGGAATAAAACATATAGATTATGATATGGAGAAATATACAATGAATTATTATATTAGTGATTTACATTTGTTTCATGAAAACTCGATTAGGTTTGATGAAAGACCGTTTGGTAGTTTGGATGAAATGCATGATACAATTAAGAAACGCTGGAACAGTAAAATAACAAATGGTGACAGGGTATTTATTCTTGGAGACATAAGTTTTAGAGGTAAAAATGAGTCTTTGATTGCCTATATTTCTACATTAAAGGGACAAAAAATACTTGTAAAAGGTAATCATGACGATGTATCAGATTACAGATATCATCAACTTTTTGCAGAAGTTTGTGATTATAAAGAAATACAAGATTCAGCAAATGGGAAAAATTATAATCTTGTATTAAGCCATTATCCAATCTTTAGCTGGAAAAGAATGGGAAAAGGATTTATTTTATTATATGGTCATACGCATGACAGTATGGAAGATGCTTATTATCAAAGCTGTTTGATGAAAATGGTGGATAGTGATTGCAGGCATGTATATAAAACGGAAGTTACGGCAATAAATGTGGGATGTATGAAGCCATGGATGGATTATGAACCACGAACACTGGCAGAATTATTGTCCTATAGATTTTGAAGAATTATAAAACATATTAGATTTTAGTTATAAATCAAATAATAAAATTCACATGATTAGTAAAGGAGTAGAATGATTATGGGAGCAAAGCCTGATTTTGAAAAAATGGTTCCATCAAAGTATATGCGGGAATATTTGAAAGATAAAAAAGAATTTACAGATTGGGAGAAAGCAACTTTAATCTGGAATTCTACGGTATGTACATGGAAAGAGCGAATGGATTTATTAAAGCAACTATCGGAAAGAACATCTGATGTGAAGCTAAAAATACAAATTGCAGAGCGGTTTCAATATGAAGAAACCGCATATCAATTATTTATTGAAAATCAAAACAATCAATTTGTTTATGTAGTTTTTGATACTGATCGAGATGCGAGCGGATATTTTTCAGAATATGAAATGGCAAGAAAATATGGAATGAGAGAATGTGAAAAATATGGAGGAGATCATTTTTTTATTGAAAAGCAGCTGCTTTTTGGACAGAAAACAAAAGAGAACATAATCAAACCGTGGATTTCTGACAAGAATATATTAAAAGGAAGTATTTTTTGTGAATCAGAATATGATGGAAGAGAAAATGTCTGGGCTAATTATGACAAAAATGGAGGTATTCGACTTTTTTATTCAATGGAGATGTCTGCGGAAGATAATACGAGAGTGGACACAATGGATAGAAACCGATTTGAATATCGCTTTTTTAAGATTCCGTTTGGGATGGAGACTGGGACGATTGTGAAAAGTTTGTATAGTGGGACTTATTTTGTATTAGAGTGTGGAGAAGATGACTGGAATGATTATATGAATAGAACGGATGCAGATCCATCCTACTATGATTTTTCAGATATTCAAGTAATCGTTTTCGGTATTCAAAAAGATGGTCATTGGTCACATGATCATGTGAATCCAATGTATTTAGAACTAGAACTTCCAAAGAAAGAAGACGGAAATAAAGAGAGCGAAGCACATATAAAAGCATTAAAAGCATTGAGTGAGTATTTTAAGAAAAATACAAAAGAGTCTAGTGAAAAGGCAATTATCGCATCAAGAGATTATGCGGATAGCTGCTTGAAACATAGCAGCGTATATGAAGTGGATGACATAAAAAAATTACTTTTTTAGTCTGTGTAAAAAATAAAAGAAAATAATTTAGATTTTTGGCAATACGCAACATTTTGCGTATTGCCTTTGCTATAATAAAAAACATAAAGAAATAAGCTTCTCAGATGAGAATGGAGGCATGGTGAAATGAAAAAAGAAAAGTCTAAACCTCAAAAAAGAAACAAGGTACGTGAAATAGATTTTATTGGGAAAATGATCACACTACTAAAAATACTACAGGAAAAAACGGATGAAGAAACAACCCTCATGCAAAAAGAATTATTAGAAGAAATGACAAAAAGAGAATATGCATGTTCTGAACGAGTAATGGTTGATTATTTACGGGGGCTTGCAAGTGTCATGAATCCTACAAATGAGGCAGGGCAGCAGGACTTAACAAAAGAAAAAGAGGAATTTAAGATATTATACCGAGATCTGGAAAAGAAATTGAGAAAAGTAAAAGAAGGCGCTTCGGCAGAAAAAATAATGGAGCAAGAGACTTCTTTTCAGATATCTGCAATCAGGTTTCAGCATCTGTTTTCTTTTAAAGAGTTAAATCAGGTAATTGAAAGCGTGATGCTTCAGGATAATTTGAATGAAAGGGATAAAGAAAATCTGGTAAGAAAACTTGCAAAATTATCCAGTAAAAATTTCTTAAAGCATTGTCCGTTTGTTAGTGAAACCACCGGAACTATCCATTCCAAAATTACCGGAGTTTATAAAAATTCAAGAATAGATGAAAAGAATGTATTTATAAATTTGAAAAAGATAGAAGAAGCAATCCAGGATTTTGGAGGAGAGGGAGGAAAAATTGGCTTTCATTTTTATGGGTACAATGAAAAAAAAGAACTTATACCAAGGAGAAATGCGGATGGATCTTTGCGATGGTACATAATGGATCCATATTATATCTTATTATACAATGGTAAATATTATTTAGTTGGAGCATTGGATGGATATGAAAATGTGAGTTTTTATCGAATGGATTTGATGTTTGATCTTACTACGAAACCCAGGGAATCTCTAATTAAAGAAGTAGATCCATTGACAGGAGAAATTAAGAGGGTAAAAGCTTTACGAAGAAAAGCAGTGAAAATAAAAGGGCTTCCATGTAAATGGGATTCAAAAACAGCAAGTAAATTCCAGGCACAGCATTTGTATATGTATTATGGAGATGTCGAAGAAATTGCTCTTAAAGTAGACCGAGAACGGTATACGCTGATACATGATTATTGGGGAGAAAATTATACGTTTATTAAGCATATTGATGAGAAGTATGATGAAGTTGTGCTGGAGTGCGTACCGGAAGCGATGGAAGTATGGGCACTTCAGTGCTTTGATTGTGTAGAAGTTTTGGCACCGCAGAATTTGAGAAATCGGATAAAAGAAAAATGCGAAAAGCTGGCAGCAAAATATGAAAAAACTTTATAGTAGTTATGCAATGATGTAGTCTGTTTTAACTGTGCTCTTTTGCAGCCGGGAAAGAAAAGAGGAAATAATATGCAAGAAAAAATTGTTATTACCGAGCAGAATATTGAAGAAATGTGTCGCCTGGCAGAAGATGTCATGCAAGTATTATATATGGAGTATTTCTTTTATGATGAAGAAGGAAATGAACGATTGTTGTCTGAGCTTGAGAAAGAAAAACGAGAAGCAATTTACAATGATCCATATGCATACCTTCTATATCATTTATTTCGTCGTGGAGACAAAATTGAGGATGTAAGATATTATTCTCAAAAAGAAATTATTCCATGGGTAGAACCTATTTTACATAAAGCACTGATGTTATTTCGAAAAGGAACTGGGGAGTATGGAGAAACAAATTATATTGTGGCAGATCGAGTTTCGGATAATTATCTTGTAGCTGTGTTTACCCGTGAAGTTCGAAATATGATGATGATTTTTGCGGGACAGATTTTGACAAAAGAATCCAGTTCAAGATATTAAGATAGAAGACCTTCAATGTTTCAAGAAAGCATAATTTTTTAAAATTAAGATGAAAGAAATAAAAAGGGAAAAGATATGTCAAAAGTAATTTTTGTGATTGGCGCAAATGCAACTGGAAAATCTTATTTTATTAAAGAAAGATATAATAAACAAAATATTATTATTTTAGACGTATTCGATTATCAGCAACGTGCCTATGACGCTGAAGGGTACGGAGAGAATGATGCAATTTCTTTTTATGCAAGATATCGTTGTTTGATGTTTGCAAATCTTCAATTATTGAGTGATATTCTGAAAAATGTAAAAAATGGACAAGATGTGGTTGTTGAGCAGACGTTTTATAAAGCAAAAAGAAGAATTTCCTTTATTGATGAAATTAGAAAGACAGCAGATGTATCTATTGAAGTTTATGTTATGTTTCCAAGTGATAAAGTATGGGAGAGTAATCTGAAAAAAAGAAATTGTGCATATACCATGGAAAATATGAAAAAAGAAGCAGAGAACATCGAATTTCCAAACCCATCAGAAGGTTTTGATGCTATTTACGAAGTAATCGATGGTGCCATAAAATTACGTATGAATAAACCAACACCTGAAATAGTAGAGCCTGCCCGTGAAGAAATAAAAAAAGAAAGACAGGAGTTTGCAGATAAAGAAGAAAAAAGATTACAACGCAAAGAGTTGATGGCGAGTATGGAAACACGACCGTTCTGGCATTATTGTGAGGTGTGTGGGAAGAAAAAATATATGACAGCACAGCAAGCGTATGAAGAAGGATGGGATTATCCACCGCGTATGGAAAAATTTGGTTTGCTTGGACCTCGTAAATGTGGAGATTGTAGACTGACGGATACATTGTTTTGGAAGATAAATACAGAACAGAAAATTCCTGTAGTGATAGATAAAACATTGTCTAATAGAGAATTACAGATTTGGAATAGAATTAAAAACGAGCCGGAAAGTCTGTTAAATAAAGAGAAAATAAAATGAAAGAACAAATAAGCTATTATGAGAATGATGTGGAACGAAGAAAAAAACTGAAAATGTTTGAGGAAAGACTTGAAATTTTAGAAGCTCTTCTTTGGGCGGTCAAACATTTTAATCAGATCATGTTTCTGACAACTACGGCAGAGAATGTAGCGGATGCAAAGAAACAATTAGAAGATAAATACAGATTTAATAAAATGCAGGCAGAGATGATTGTAAATATGCGTATTAGTAGATTTACGAAAGAGACAATGGAGGATCTTGAAAAAGAAGTTGAGGAGTGTCAAAATAAAGTGGATTTCTATAAGCAGCTGATATCAAAAAGTGAATTATAGCAATGGTGACAGAGGAGATTAAATTATGGCGTATTACATAACAGGAGATTGTCATGCGAATTTTGACAAATTAATATATTTTTCCAGATTTAATAGAAAATTAACAGAGAATGATGTGATTATATTGCTTGGTGATGTTGGTCTGAATTATTTTGGGAAAGAAAAAGATAACGTAAATAAACAGATACTTGCAGATTTTCCTAATTATTTTTTATGTATTCATGGAAATCATGAAGAAAGACCATTTAATATTCCAAGCTATAGAATGAAAAAATGGCATGGTGGAAGTGTATATTATGAAACAGAATTTCCAAATCTGTTATTTGCCAAAGATGGAGAAGTGTATGATTTTGACGGAAAAAAAGCAATTGTGATTGGTGGAGCTTACAGTAGAGATAAGGAGTATCGGATTCTATCCGGACTTCCATGGTTTCCGGATGAACAGCCAGATGAAGTAATAAAAAAGCAGGTAAAATCCAAATTAGCTGAGATGAGATGGAGAGTGGATTATGTTTTTTCACACACCTGTCCATTGTTGTACCGACCAAGACAAACACACTTGCGAGGAATCGACCAGTCAACGGAAGAATGGATGGATGAAATTGCAAAAAAATTGAGTTATTCAAAATGGTATTTTGGACATTACCATGATAATATTCAGTATATTGATGCAGAATTGTTATATGAAGAAATCAAGGAATTAGGGGCAGCAGATTATCTGCAGAAACTTGGCAGACCCAAATACAGAGTGGGGGAAGAAGTATATTTTACATACGGAAAAGAGAATCAGCAGGAAGGATATGGAACTATTAGTTTCATAGATAGTTACGGAACTTTTGGACAGGAAAGAGAAGTCTCATATGATATAATGGGGATTAACAGTATCAGTCCAGATGTGAGAACTCTTTTTAAGCATATCAAAGAATCCGAAATTCAAAGCATAGAAGAAATGGAAACAAGCGAAAGGTTGTAGTAAAAATGAGATACATAATATCAGATATTCATGGATGTAAGAAAGAATATTTAAAATTATTGGATAAAATAAACTTTTCGGACGCGGATCATTTATACGTTTTAGGAGACGTTTTGGATAGAGGATTTGATCCTATTGGTGTTTTGAAAGATATGATGAACCGAAAAAATGTTACATTTATTATGGGAAATCATGACTATCTTTTCTACCATTTTTTAAAGACAATAGGACTGGAACTTTTGGATTTCAAATCTGAAGATGAAAAATGGGACTTCAGGACATGGATAAAAGATGGGGGCTTATCTACATTGGATGGATATATAGATTTGCCAGAAAAAGAAAAAAAGGAAATTTATGATTATATTGAAAAGGCAAAATCATATGTTACACTGGAGTTTGAAGGCAAAAAATATATCCTTGTACACGCAGGAATTGCAGATTTTGAGGAGTCAAAAGAGCTTGATGAATATACCTTATTAGACTTTATTTATAAAAGAGCGGATTATAGCAAACGATATTATTCAGATGAAAAGACATTTCTTGTTACAGGACACACACCAACAATGTTTATTTTTACAAATAGAGATGCAAAGGTATTTATGAAAAATGGACATATTGCGATAGACTGTGGATGTGTTTATGGAGGAAAGCTGGCAGCTTATTGCATTGAAACCGGTGAAGTCGAATATGTAGGTGGTGCTACAAAAGAATATTAGATGAGAAGGATTTTGTATGGAAGAGAAAACAATTTTTCATGTGCATAGTTATCGCTGCAAGCATGCCAGTCAGGAACAAGAGGAAGAATATATAAAAAAAGCAATTGAATTAGGTGCGACCAAAATAGTGTTTACAGACCATGCTCCTTTTCCGGGGAATCCTTTTCTCAATCGGATGTCTATAAAAGAATTGCCGGAATATGTAACGGTATTGCAAGGGTTAAAAGAAAAATATGTTGGGATCCTTGAAATAAAAATTGGTTTGGAAATCGAATTTGTACCAACATATAGAGAGTATTATCAAGCACTGTTGGATAAATGGGATATGGATATACTTTTGTTAGGTGAGCATTTTTCTTTGTTACCGGATGGAAGATATACATTTGAAATGTCAGAAAAAAAATCTGGAAGCGAGAGCATTAGCAAATGGGATGATTGCTGGTATGGAAACGGGACTATTTCAGGTAGTAGCGCATCCGGATCAGATTTTTCGGCGTATGAAAAAGTGGAATGCGGAAATGGATGCAATTTCTAAAGAGATTAAGGAATGTGCGGCATCTACAGGTGTACTTTTAGAAAAAAACATCGGTAATATGTTGGAAAGGAAGAAACGCGTATATAGAAAAGAATTTTGGGAAGAACTTCCAGATAAGTTACAGATTATTTATGGAGTTGATGCACACTCGGTGACTGAAATGGAAGAAAATTTTTGTGCCCAGAAGAAAATGTCAAGTCATTAAAAATGGAGGATGTTGGATTGAGTACATATGTAATGAGTGATATCCACGGAAACTATCGGGCATATAAAGCGATGCTGGAAAAGATAAATTTTAATCGAGAAGATATGTTGTATATTCTTGGGGATATTTTGGATCGCGGACCAAATCCAATTAGAATTATTTTGGATTTAATGGAAAGATTCAATGTAGAAGTGATTGCGGGGAACCACTGTGTAATGGCATGTGAGTGTCTAGCATTTTTAACAAAAGAAATTACGTCTGAAAGTATAGCTGAAATAGATGAAGAAATGATACAGAAGCTACTGAGCTGGCAACAAAATGGAGGAATTTCTACAACAGATGAGTTTCATAAATGCAGCAGAGAAATGCAACGGGAAATTGTAGATTTTATTTCAGATTTTGAACTATATGATGAAATTGAAGTGAACGGACAGAAATTTGTTTTAGTTCATGCAGGTTTGGGCAATTTTATGCCGAATAAAGAATTATGGAAGTATGAATTGAATGATCTTATATGGGAAAGACCGGATTATGAAAAATGTTACTATAGCGATAAGTTTGTTATTACGGGGCATACGCCAACAATGTTGATCGAGAACAATTCGCGCCCGGGGTACATTTATAAGAAAAATAATCATATAGCCATAGATTGTGGGTGCGGTTTTCGAGGGGGAAGATTGGGCTGTTTGCGATTGGAGGATATGGAAGAGTTTTACGTTGATTCGGAGGAATAAAGAATATATATTTATGATAATCGGTATTTGTGAAGGAGGAATATACTATGAATATAGGGTTTTGGCTATGTGGAGTTTTGGTTATTCCATTTGTGATTATAGGAGTGTTATTTGCAATATTTAAAGAAAAAGCGGCTAAATTTGTTTCGGGATTTAATTCATTACCGAAAGAAGAACAGGCATTGTATGATAAAGCTCATATTTCTCGTGATATAAAAAATCAGTGTTTTACATGGGCTGGCATAATGTTAGTAGGAGCAGTGTTGTCTTATTTTTTAACACCATATATGGCTATTCCGGCTTTTATTATTTGGCTCGTTTTATTTTTCAAAGAGGTTCACTTTGACACGCACAAAGCATTTGAAAAATATTTATTAAAATAACTTCCAGATGATAAAGCAGAAGTATAGGGTTTGATTCATATGATTTCAGTAAAAAAACAGAGAATTGCTGCTATTATGGTTTTAAGTTCCATCATGCTGATTTTACTTTTGTCGCTAAATTTCCGAATCTGGAGTGGATATTATGCAGAAGGGGATTTGGAAAGTATAGTCATACAGCAGATGGAATGCTTGGAAAAGTCAAATAGTGAAAACGATATAAGCGAAAGTATATGTTTGCATTTCTATGAGTGTATATGTTTCGGTGGAATAGAAATAATGGTGCTCTGGGTATATGATGGCTTTAAAGACCTCGGACAAGGTGAGTTTTCTTTCAGACCGGGAGTTACCCTTTGCAGTCTATCGGTTCGGATGGATGATTAAATACTTCTGATAATCAAATTTAAAATTTATTATCAGGAGGAACTTCGATGTATGTATTAAATGCAAATCATATTTCAAAAAGTTATAAAACTGCAGGAGAAACTATGCGGATTTTGCAGAATGTGAATCTGCAAGTTATGAAAGGAGAAATGGTTGCTATTATGGGACCATCCGGCAGTGGAAAGACTACTCTGCTCCATGTGCTGACCGGGGTTGACACACCGGACGATGGAGAAATCGTAATAGGAGGAGAAACGTTTTCACAGCTTACGGAAGAAGAGAAGGCATTTTTTCGCAGAAAGCATATGGGAATGATTTTTCAGGATTTCCAGCTTTTGGAGAGTTTGACGGTAAAAGAAAATATATTGTTACCACTCATTCTTGAACGAAAAGAAGCAGACATCCAGCAAGAGTGTTTTTCAAGAATAGCGGATGTGCTCGGCATTGAAAAATTAGCTGACAAAGGAATTACGGAAATATCGGGAGGTCAGAAACAGAGAGTTGCGATTGGCAGGGCGCTGATCAATGAACCGGATATTATTTTTGGAGATGAGCCAACAGGAAGCCTTGACCGAAAGACCACCGGGGATGTGATGCGATGTATGAAACAGATGAATCAACGGTCTGGCATCAGCTTTCTGCTTGTGACACATGATGCTTATACGGCATCCTTTTGTGACCGGGTACTTTTTCTACAGGATGGGAATCTGGCAAAAGAAGTAAAGAAAGAGAACACTGCCGATAATTTCAGAGAAGATATATGGAAAACGCTGTGCGGTTTGGGAGGTGGAAAAGATGACCTTTTTTGATATTTCCCGAAAGATGCTGAAAGCTGGTTTTTACAAATATCGATTGTACTTTCTATGCAATTTATCTGCAACGGCATTATTCTGTTGTTTTGCAGTTATTTCCACAAACAGGACGTTTATGAATGCGTCGATTGTAAATTCATCAATATCCAATAACATTTATCTTCCATTTTTTCTGTCTGCAGTGTTTCTGGTTTTTTTTCTTCCTGTTTCGTGTCAGGCATTTCTGGCATCAAGAAAACAGGAATACGGCGTGATGTTTTCTCTTGGCATGAGCCGGAAGGAAGCGTTTAGAAACTTACTTTTTGAAAATGTGATCATATCCGTGCTGGCATTAGCAATAGCACTTGCGGCAGGAACTGTGCTGTCATTTTTATTTTTTTCCGTTATCATTTATGCAATAGATGTTCACGGAGTGCAATGGCAGTTTTGCCCGGAAGCATATAAGCTTACAGCAGTTCTATATACAGTAGTGGTGGCAGTTGCCTTTATCCTGAATGCCGGGAGACTTATGCTGGATAAAATCGGAACCCTGCTAAAAGCACAATATCGGGCAGAAAAAACAGGAAAGATCGGTACGTTCTTATGCAGACTTGCACCCAACTACATGAGGTTTCATCTGGTGGAATGGTCATTTGTCCGCAGACACAAGAAAGAATGGGGATGTAGGTATGTTTTAGCCTCTCTCATAATAGCGGTATCTGTTATGCTTACGGGGGTATGTGTGACTTTATATCCGGCTTTTCTACAGGATGCAAAAAGTTATTCTCCCTATGACATGGTGTACTCAGAAATCTATGGAATGAATCAGGTTTCAGTACAGGATGTCCTTCATATATTGGAGAAAAATGGTGTTACTGTAGAACAGGTCATTCAGCTTCCCTATATCAGAGATGATGTTTTTAATTACCTTCCTGTGACAGAAATAAACCGGGATTTTGGATGTGATTATCAGATTCAGGAAGGCGAGTTTTTGAATTTGTTTCAGTACAATCTGGAAGATGGGTATGAACATAACATACAGCCAGTATCTACTGTAACGATTTCCGGGGACAGAAAGCTGCAGTCTGTTGGAACAGATGTAAAGATACTGTTTAATCAAAATCCGACCTTTGCAGATAAAACACTGATCATCAACGATTCTGATTTCGAAAAATTAAGTGCAGATATAACAGGTAGTGCTGGTATCGCAAACTTGTTTCAGTTTCAGAATTGGGAAGATTCTTATGCGGGAGTATGTGAAGTAAAAGAATATCTGCAGGAAAGCAATCAGTTGAATGAAGATGAGCAGACATATTATGAATTGTCTTCGAAAGTGGAGAAATACCAGGATGCAAAGAAATCAGGACAATTTTTATTATTTTTGATGGCATTTGTGATAGGGCTTATGATAATGGCTGAGTTTCTGTTAATTCATTCACGTATCCAGGCAGAGAAGGAAGAAAATAGCAGGGTCGTTTGTAGTTTGCGAATGTTGGGAATGATAGACAAGGAAATGGTAAAGTGCCTATGCTATAAGAATTTTCTAAGATTTATACCGCCATCGGTTGTGGGAACAATCCTTTCTTTCCTGCCATCTTATTATCTGAATGAGAGTTATGGAATGGGGACGAATGGAATTCTGGCAGGAATCGTATTTGGAGTGATTTTGACAGTCGGAATATTCGTAGTGATACGCAGGTATTCTGAAAAAGAAGAAAAGCTTTATGAAAGTGGTTTTATAATACAAGGAAGAGGATTTTTTGATTATAGATAAGTAGAAAAAGATTCAAATCCTGTGTATAATTAAAAGATAAAGATAGAGACAACTCGGGATTTGATAAGGAGCGAAAAGAAAAATGTGTGAAGAATGTTACTCTGATGAAAATAGAATAACACCATTACTAAATCCCTTGGACTGCTTAGAAAATCACACTCAATATATTTGTGGAACTTGTGGACGTTGCATTTGTATTGAACATGACCCAAACAGAGGATTACAAAGATGGAATTTTCCTTTTAAGTCATTGGAAATTGCAAAATATTATTTACGAACAGCCGATTATACAACGAAAGGTTCGTGTGGTATTTATGAGATAGAGAACAGTAAAGGCAGAGTATCTTATAAAATATTCGCCGGGAATGAGGATTTACATCTATTCTTGAAAAAGAATAAAGACAAGAAATGCAAACAAATGACACCTGTGTTTAATGTTGGAGAGTATAAAGAATATCCACATGCAGAAATACGAAAATTGACTTCTGATGAAATAAAACAATATATGAGTGAACGTTAAATTCCAGTCTTGGTGTTTAGGAGATTACAAAAATGAAAAAGCTTTTTGATGTACCAGATTCATATAAAGAACACATAACTAAGTTTGATAGTAGTGATGGCTTTTTAGCGTTGGGGATAATAGTAACATATTTTGTTGTTATGACTATTTCTGGTATAATTGTACAATATATTTCTCAATTGCAAATCACTATTATAGGTGGAGAAATCAATGTGTTTTGATTGATTCACTTGTTATTCAGACAGATGCTAACAGTAAGCAGGTAGCGGATTTTGCATTAATCACTTTTGTACAGTCGCTAAATCTGACAGATAATCAAAGGCATGAATTAATTAGCCTGTTAGATGATAAGTACAGAGTCTCAAGTATAATGGCTATTGCAGCTGGAAATTTAAGTATCTAAACAGGTGGGTTTTGATAGCATTTGTGGCATTGCTCATAGGTATGGTTGTCAGCACTTTTTTCAATTTTGATGGGAGTGATATCTTTGTTTGTCTGTATTATGTTATAGTAATATTTATAGCTGGAGCATGCGTTCTGACAGAGAATGCAAATATAAGACAACTGAGAAAAAAGCAGGTGTTACAGTATGATGTTGTACTTGTGCAAAAGCAACCAGTGATTGAGACGGAGTCTTATGGCGCTGAAAATATCCGGGATACGAAGCGGTTTTACCCAATATTGGGAAGGGATGTACATTCGGGATATGAGAGTACGTGTTTCCTTTCAGAAGAAGACTATAAGAAAAGAGAAATTGGTGACACGATAACAATGACACGATTTATATGGAAGTAGGGAATGATTGCTGATGTATCCATTGCATTTTCTGGGGTAGTAGCATCAAGTGTATTGATTACAAAACGTAGATCGCATTCTAAATGAGATTTTCTTATATGATCTCTCGGAAGGGAAATATAAAAAAAGATCTGGCGATTATGTTTAACCACGGAGATATCGGCGAAATTGTCTGCAGAGGATACGAAGATGATGAACGGAGATTCCGCTCGTTATTTTTAAATACAGGAGCATAATGTGATGAAAAAGATGTATTTCCTTAAAGATAGAAAAGAGGCGGTTATCGATCGACTGACCTATATGAGTAAACATAGACAGGAGTATCTGCAGGATAAGGAACATGGCATGATAACGCTTCAGTTCAAGCAAGGCATGCCGGTGATTCGTTTCTCATCAGGCAGGGTAACGTCATATTGGGATTTTTCTTTTGATGGGAAAAAGATGACCGTGCAGCGAAGGCGTTCTTTATCTGATAAAATTATCTGGGGAACACTTTTGATTATAGATTTGTTTATTTTATATTTGTTCAGACAGTCGATATGGCTGGGGCTGGCATGGTTTTGTGCGTTGCTGTTACTGGAAGTATTACCGTTCTATGCGCTGGAATCTTGTGTTACTTTTAGACATGTGAAAATGTTTGTGACTCATTATCTGGCTGATTATATAGGGGAAAGCGAGGAAATCTACGAAATGTAAAAGTTAATGAAATGTTTGTGCCTGATGGGAAGGTTGTTCCTAAAAAAATAGAGTATACAATGATGGAGAAATAGAAAATGATTATTGCAATTGTAATAGGCGTCTCATGTCTGTTCTGGATCATAGCTGCCATATTGTTTGTATGTGCAAAAGGTGTGGATCGCAGGATTAGTGAGTCGAAGAAAGACTGCGTGGAGAAGACGACTGCGACAGTTGTGGATGTGGAAGAAGTCTACAAGAGAAATGTGGATACCTATAATTACACATGGTATCCCGCATACGAATTTTATGTAAATGGCGAACGGGTAGTACAAAAGAGTGTGATTGGAACAGGAAAAAATTCTGTTCAAACAGGGCAGCAGACAATCTTATATTATAATCCGGAGAATCCACATATGATATATGTTCCGGCAGAAAATCAGACGTCTGTATCGACGATCCTGAAAATAATAGGGATTGCTTTTGTGATTTGCGGATGTTTAGCGGGAATCATTGGTTTCGTTGTGTCTAAGAATATGTAAACATATAGCGTGAGATATTTACGGACAGATGATACAGGTTCTGATAATATAATTGAGATTAAGGGGGCAATGATTGTATGCTAAATTTAATTTATCAAAAAGCAAGGAGGGATTTGATATGACATTGAATTTGCATAATTCGGAAAGTTTGGTGATCATTTATGGAAATGAACAAAGATTACGATGGCGGAAGGCTTTCCGCATCAAAAGGCAATCATGGTGTAGCTGGTAAGTCAAGCGTGTTCTGAATGTAAGTTAGTTTTGGGGTGTGGAAATTTCCACACCCTTTTTGCGTTCTGTAGAATTAGATTTTGCGTATGATTGAGTATTGTTGAATGCATGAATAAAAAAATGTTTATTGAAAACCGCTAATGTTTTACTTTGACTGTAAGCGCTGAACTTAAATAAAATTCAATATAGGGATATAGATATTATTCATTATACAACCAATTTTTATGGATGGACACGCCCAGTTAAAGCTAAGATGGCAAGAGACACTTGTGATACATTGCATTTATCAGAAGAGTATCCAAGTTTTGAAAGTTTTTCAAATGCTGAGGGGAATATTTATAAAACGATATGTGAGTTTGAGGTGTCACTAAGAAGAATGAAAGATGAGTAATTCCATCAACTTTTTCCACCATTTACCAGACTATAGAAACATGCTACAATGTCAATAAATAAAAGAGCGGTGTTTGCATTATGACCAAAGAATTACGCGGAATTATTGAAAAGATGGTATCTGAGAATCCTGATATCATGCAGATTGCAACGGATTGGAGCCCAAGTAATATTGGTACAACGATCTGGCAACATATATTGCAAGCAATGCGGAACTATTGACAGAGCAAAATTATTCAGATATTGATGCGTTGGTCTTTGCAGAAATTATTCATAGGGGGTTTTACGGATGAGGAAGGTGAAGTTTTTACGAATAAATATTTGACTGCTGGGGTAAGACAATGAAAAAAATCCAAACGAATCAGACGAAAGAGAAATTCTATGAAAAATTGAATATGGAATATCAAAAAGAGCGTAACCATGACAAATGGCATCCGTGTACACATCTGATAAAAAAAGATGAGAAGTATTATGTATATTATCGTTCAGGAAAAAATGTCTATAAATGGTCTGTGCAATACCTTGAGGATCAACAGATCATTGAACTGCAACATGTGTGGAATATAGCGGATTATGTGATGTGGATTCCGTTAGCGGCAATGGATGTATTTTTTGCGTGCTTTTGTGTGTTCAATAAACTATGGCAGTATATACCTGTATTATGCATGGTAATTGCAGTACTGGAATTTCTGCCCTATTATGTGTTTGTGGCTCGTTTAGGAGAAAATGTAGTGACGAAGTATATAATAAGCTGTTTGGAAGACAAGGATCTATAGAACAGATACTAGGATGAATGATATGCTGAAAGCAAGGAAATCTACGAAATGTAAAAGTTAATGAAATGTTTGTGCCTGATTCTGGGCAGCAGACAATCTTATATTATAATCCGGAGAATCCACATATGATATATGTTCCGGCAGAAAATCAGACGTCTGTATCGACGATCCTGAAAATAATAGGGATTGCTTTTGTAATTTGCGGATGTTTAGTGGGAATCATTGGTTTCGTTGTGTCTAAGAATATGTAAACATATAGTGTGAGATATTTACGGACAGATGATACAGGTTCTGATAATATAATGAATAATATCTATATCCCCCATTTGAAATGGGGGCCGAGGCAAAGCCGGAGCGTTACCTAGAGTATTAAAAAACTCCTATGCTATCTTCAGACTAGATTGCATTCTCTTTTAAAACATATCTTGTTGGACGTGCTTGTAACAGGAGTACTGTTTGTATTGATGCATTTTCCGTTCAGAATGGTTGCTTATGACATGTCATTTTGGGAGATCATATCAAATGTAAGATATATAGCAGATTTGTTTATAACACATCTTATCTTGGCTTATATTAGAATCAAATCTGATAGCTTATATGGTGCAATCCTCCCCCATTGGGTTTCGGATTTTGCCTATAGAATTGTTATACATATATAGAAAGTTAAATTGTAAATGTAACAGGAATAGTGATTAAAAAATTGAGAGATGAATTTGAATTTGGCGGTGAATATTCTATGTTTTATAATGCAAAAGAAAAACTGTTAGAAATACAGGACATACAGATGAATTATATTACTTTTGGAAAAGGTGAGAAGCCTTTGATTTTGATTCAAGGTCTTAGTACCCGTAGCATAAAAGGGGCAGCATTTTCAGTGGCTTATATGTATCGAATGTTTGCAAGAGATTATAAAGTTTATCTGTTTGATCGCAGAGAAAATATTAGCGATAGCATAACAGTAAGAAACTTAGCGACAGATATAGCAATGGCGATGGATACATTAAAGATTACAAATGCTGATATCTTTGGTGTATCACAAGGTGGTATGATTGCTCAATATCTTGCAATAGACAGACCAGATTTAGTAAATCAGTTAGTCCTCGCAGTAACACTTTCGAAAAATAATGAAACAGTCGAAAGGACAGTCAATGATTGGATTCATATTACGGAACAGAATAATATGAAAAGGCTGATTACAGATATGGCTGAAAAGATGTATTCTGACATTTATGTGAAACGATACAAACCGTTTATGTCATTATTAGCGGTTTTGCAGAAACCAAAGAATGTACCAAGATTTATCGCGTTGGCAAAAGCTTGCCTTAGTTGTAAAGCTTATGACGAATTAGATAAAATTCAATGCCCGGTGTTTGTAATTGGAGGCATGCAGGATAAAGTGGTAAGTGGAGAGGCTTCTTTGGAAATTGCAAAAAAACTCGGTTGTGAAATCTTTATGTATGATGATTTAGGACATGCTGCTTACGAAGAAGCTAAGGATTTCAATCAAAGAGTTTATAATTTTTTACAGCATAAGTAATTTCTATAAAGCAAAACTTTCAGTTTGAGGAGGTGAACACTTTGGATTTTACAGGCACTCATCCCATAACCGTGAGTTCCATAACGTAAATTGCAGATTTTGTGGTG
>ERZ773103.984-NODE-984-length-32018-cov-3.050433_pt1 | contig 32018 bp, 28 predicted proteins | sample MGYA00511118_ERZ773103 | MGnify/ENA primary metagenome ERZ773103 (study PRJEB29015, sample SAMEA2737821) | human gut metagenome | biome: human gut; feature: human-associated habitat; material: faeces | place: China | collected 2012 ... | reverse complement strand
CGCGGTCCGATCTTTACTCGCTGGGTGTTGTGATGTACGAAATGCTTACCGGGAAGCCGCCCTATGACGGCGAATCCCCGGTTGCCATTGCCATCCAGCATATTAATGCAACGCCGGTTCCGCCTCGGCAGCTGAATCCCAGCATTCCTCTGGGCCTTCAGCAGATTACGCTGCATGCCATGTGCTCGGATCTCTCTGCCCGGTATGCCTCGGCAACAGCCATGATTGAGGATCTGGAGGCCCTGCGGAAGAACCCGCAGGTGGTTTTCCGGTTTAATGCGGGTCCCGGCGGCACAACGGCCTATGTGGATGCGCGACAGGTGATAGGTGGTGCAGCGGCAGAGGCTGTGGCAGGAGCTGCCGCAGGAGCCGCCGCAGGAGCACAGCGGACACCGCAGCAGCGGCAAGGACAGCCCCAGCGGCAGGGACAGCAGACTCAGCGTCCGGCACAGCAGGCTCAGCGTCCGGCACAGCAGGCCCAGCGCCCGGCCCATCCGGCAGATGCCCAGCAGGCGGCCCGGCAGAAGGCACGGACTATGGCGGAAAAATCTGTGCAGCGGGCTAATCAGGAAAAACGGACCTATCATCAAAGCGGCTATTCCAAGTCTGACTATTATGAGGACGACGAGGCAGATGAGCCCGAGGGCAAGGGCGGCAAGGTGGCCATTATCGTTGTCTGCGTGCTTTTGGCGCTGGTGGCGGCTGCCGGTGTGATCATGTGGAAGTTCTTCCTGAGTCCTGCGGACAACGGCATGCTGAACGTTCCCAGCTTCCTGGGACAGAACATCGAGCAGGTGCTCAGCAACGAGCTCTATCAGGACTTCAATCTGGTGGAGGGCGATTCGGTGTACAACTCTAATTATGACGATGGGCAGGTCTGTGACCAGAGCATCCAGCAGGGGCAGAAGGTCACGGCCGGTACTACCATTAAGCTCACCGTTTCCAAGGGCCCCCAGACCGGAGAGATGCCAAATGTTTTGGGCTACAGCACACAGGATGTCCAGAGCATCATGCAGGATCTTTTGACCCAGCTGTCCCTGAATGTCAGCTACAGCTATCAGGAGTCCAGTGATGTGGAAGAGGGCTGTGTCATCGCAACGGATCCTGCGGCAGGTGCGACACTGAACGCAGGGGACTCTGTGACCATTACCGTATCCAGCGGACAGGGCACCGTGATGACGGAGGTGCCGGATGTAATGGAGCTGGAAGAGCAGGATGCGGTGGATATGCTCTATTCCAGAAACCTTGAGGTTTCGGTGTCCTATGTGGAAAACGACGCAGATGCAGGGCTGGTGTTCTATCAGAGCATCAAGAGCGGCAATCAGGTGCCCGAGGGCACAGTGGTAAGCATCAAGGTTTCTCTTGGCAGAGCGGAAGAGCCTTCGCCTTCTCCTTCCGAGGAGCCCAGTCCCTCGCCTTCTCAGAAGCCTGCGCCGGAATACACCCCGGAGCCTACGCCGGAATATACGCCGGAGCCTACGCCGGAATATACCCCGGAGGTGACGGAGGAGCCTACGCCGGAATATACGCCGGAGCCTTCGCCGTTTGAAACCACAAACATCACGCCCGAAGAATAAGGAGTAGCCTTGAGTGAATTGAATTGCGGCACGATCATCCGTGCGCTCAGCGGTTTTTATGATGTAGATACCGGCACCGAGATCGTTCGGTGCCGGGCCAGAGGAAAGCTCCGAAAACTGGGGATTACCCCTCTGGTGGGGGATACCGCCATGTTCCAGCCCAGCGGTGACAGCGGATATTTACAGGAGATCCTGCCCCGGAAGAACAGCTTTGTCCGGCCGGCGGTAGCCAATGTGGATGTGCTGGTGATGATGGGCTGCGGTGTCAATCCGGTAACAGAGCCCTTCCTGATTGACCGGGTGGGAGCCATTGCGGCGGCACAGGGCGTGGAAACGCTGGTGCTGCTTACCAAGTGTGATTTGGATCCGGCAGACGAGCTCTATGAGATCTACCGGCAGGCGGGGATCTCCGTACTGCGCACCAGCGCCGAAACCGGGCTGGGGGTGGAGACGGTGCGGGAACTGCTCCATGGAAAACTGGCGGCCTTCACCGGAAATTCCGGTGTGGGAAAGTCTACCATGCTCAACGCACTGTTCCCGGAGGCCAATATGGAGACTGGGGAGGTCAGCGACAAGCTGGGCCGTGGACGGCATACTACCCGGCATGTGGAGCTGTTTACGCTGCCCGATGGCACAAAGATCATGGATACCCCGGGCTTTTCCTCCTTTGACACGGATATGATGGACCTTGGGACTGCGGATACGCTGGCACAGGCATTTCCGGAATTTCGGCCCTATCTGGGTCATTGCCGGTTTGATGATTGCAGCCATGTGAGGGAACAGGGGTGCGCCGTTCTGGAAGCTCTCCGGCAGGGAAAGATCGGCGTCTCCCGGCATCAGAGCTATGTGCGGCTTTATGAAAAGATAAAGGAGTACAAAGAATGGGAGCACAAAAAGTCCTGATTTTTGGTTCCATTTCCTGCGGAGATTGGAGTTTTCTTCAGCCTTACACCACATGGCCGGAGCTGGTGGTCGCCGCAGACGGCGGCATGGCCTGCGCCAAGGCTGCCGGATTTATCCCGACGATCTATGTTGGAGACAGCGATTCCGGCGGAAAGGCCGAGGCGGGGATGGAGTGTATTCCGCTGCCGGCGGAGAAGGACTGGACGGATCTTCAGGCGGCCTATGAGCTGGCGGTAAGCCGTGGGGCAAAGGATATCATCTTCACGGGCTGTACCGGCGGACGGCAGGATCATCACCTCTCTGCGGTGCAGCTGCTGGAAACGGCAGCACGGCAGGGCGTTCGTGCAAGGATTTTGGATCCATGGAACTGCATTGAGTTTTTGCTTCCCGGGACACATTGTGTTTGGAAACAGGACTATACCTATTTTTCGCTGATCCCGGTGGATCGGCTGTTGGAGCATGTGACCATCCGTGGGGCCAAATATCCCCTGCTGGATCGAACCACCCGCCGGGGTGACAGCCTGACGGTCAGCAATGAGTGGGTGGAGGACCCGGCCACGGTATCCTTTACCGGCGGCTGTTGCTATCTGATCCATTCGGTAAATCCCCGATAATTTTATACAAGGTTTCAGGCCTCCTGCATAGAATGTGCAGGGGGCGTTTTTTATGATTCGGAAACGTGAGGCGTTGGGGCTTGCGCTGACAGCCTTTGGCATTGGGATGATCCTTTCTGTCCTGCTCAGCAGTGGACTTTGCCCGATTGTGATCGGTGGGGCAGCCATGATTGCGGGCTGTCTGCTGATCCGGTAGGGCGTGAAACCGGCATATTTGGGACAGGCCGGGAATATACTGCTTCTGAATAGCGGAGCCTGTGGCTCCGGGGAGGGAGTATATACCATGAAATTGGAGTTTTTGACGGAACAGACCGCCTGCCTCATGCCGGTGCTCCGGGAGACGCGCACTGCGGAAGAAACGGCAGAGATAATTCTGCCGGATTCCTGCCCGGATATTGATTCGGTGCTCTTTGTCAGCGGACTTGCCTTTTTCCGGGGGAAGGAGCTGACAGAGGGGAGGGCAACAGTATCGGTGGGGGTCAGTGCCATTGGGCTGGTGCAGCCGCAGGAGGCCAGTGTGCCGGAGCTTGCAGAGGCATACATTCCACTGAGCTTAAAACTGGAGGATCAGCGGATCCGTCCGGGGATGGAGATGGAGGTGCGGGTGATGCTCCGCCAACTGGACGGGCACCTGGTGAGCCCCAGAAAGGTGATGATCCGAGCCACGGTCAGTGCGGAAATCACCCTGTGGGAGCGTGTCACACAGGAACATCTGGTGGACACTGCCCAGAAGGGGGTGTACATGCTCCATAAGACGGCGGCGGTCCGCTGCCTGCGGGCCATGGGAGAGAAAAATTATACCGTTGAGGATGTGGTGCGCCCCGATCCAAAGGGGGATATCCGGCAGATTGGCGGGATTCAGGCGGAGCTGCGGCATACAGACGCAAGGCTCACCGGGACCCGAGCTGTGCTGAAGGGTGAGGCGGAGCTTCGTTTTTTGTGCTTTGATGGAGAGGGACAGTGCAGAGCCGGCACGGCAGTGCTGCCGTTTTCACAGTACATCGATCTGGGAGACTGCGAGGATCAGGACGAGCTTCAGCTGTGGAGCTGCCTTACAGGGCTGGATGCGGAGCCGAGTGTAGATGGTACCGGAGTGAATGTGACCATTCAGATCCTTACAGCGGCAAAGGTTTGGGGCAGACGGGAGATCCCATATACAGCAGATCTCTACAGCACCATGGGAGATACTGCACTGGAATGGCAGGACAGCAGCTATGAATCCCTGCTGGACCGGCAGTATTTTACGCCCACCGGCAGCGGCGATGTCTCCGGGGATTTTCAGCAGCTGATGTTTGCCTCCTGCATGCAGGGAGAAGGGAGCCATGTGCGCAATGGGGAGCTGGTGGAGCTGACGCTGCCTGTAACGGCAGCTGTGCTCTGGCAGGATACACAGGGAGCACTGCGGGCCGGAACGGCACGGGTGCAGCTGGAAGCATCTTCCCGGGCTGCGGAGGACTGCCGGTTTACGCTGACAGGAGACGGCCTTGCGGCCACAGCGTCCCCGGGGACAGAAGGGCTGACGGTAAAGGTCAGCGGCACCTTGGAGGTGGATTCCTACGGCGGATGCAGCATCCGAGAGGTGGTGGGCGCAGAGCTTACCGAGCAGCCCGCAGGCGCTGCGGGACCATCCCTGATGATCCGGCGGGTACGACCGGAGGAAACCCTGTGGGAGATCGCCAAGGCGGCAAAGACCACAGAAGCGGCCATCCGCGGGGCCAATGGCTTGTCGGAGGGAGATACGCCCACGGGAATGCTGCTGATCCCCCGGAGCAGAGTATGCGGCAGCGTGGACGATGCGGGCAAGTAGGGCCCGGAAGGAGGAGAACACTTGAACAGCATCTATGAGGAAATCGGGAAACGAACCGATGGAAATATCTATCTGGCTGTTGTGGGGCCGGTGCGCACGGGAAAGTCCACCTTTGCAAAGCGGTTTATGGAGCAGCTGGTGATCCCGTCCATTGAAAACGTCTATCATCGGGAGCGTGCCAGAGACGAGCTGCCCCAGAGTGGTTCCGGGAAAACCATCACCACCTCGGAGCCTAAATTTATTCCGGAACAGGCGGTGGAGATCTCACCGGACGGAGAAGCCCGGCTTCGGGTGCGCCTCATTGACTCGGTGGGCTATATGGTGTCCGGGGCCGTGGGCGCAGAGGAGGACGGACAGCCGAGAATGGTGACAACGCCATGGTATGACCATGAGATCCCCATGACCCAGGCAGCAGAGCTGGGAACCAGGAAGGTCATGGAGGATCACTGTACCATTGGCGTGGTGGTGACCACCGATGGAAGCATCACCGATATCCCGAGGGACGACTATCTGGAGCCGGAGGCACGGTCTGTGGGAGACATGAAGCAGACGGGGAAGCCCTTTCTGGTGCTGCTGAACTCCCGGTATCCGGACGCCGCCGAGACCCAGCTGCTGGCGCAGCAGCTGGAGCAGCAGTATGGAGTCAGTGTGCTTCCGGTGAACTGCCTGACCATGGAGCAGGAGGACATACTGGAAATTCTTCAGCAGCTTTTGTATGCGTTCCCGGTGGAACAGCTGAATTTCTATCTGCCCGGGTGGGTGGGAGCCTTGCCGGAGGATCATCCGATCAAGCAGGCGCTGTATCCACAGCTGCTGTCCATGGCCCAGCGCACCGAACATCTGCGGGACGCCAGAGCGGTGTTTGCAGAGCTACCGGATAACGTCTCCTTCTCCGGAATGGACATCACCGGACTCAGCCCCGGCACCGGCATTGTGGAGATTCGACTGACCTTTCCGGAGGCCATGTTCTATCAGGTACTCAGTCAGGAAACCGGGGTGGAGATCCGAGACGATGCGGAGCTCATGGAACATCTTCGGCAGCTGGGCGAGATCAAACGGGAATATGACCGGGTGTCCGGGGCGCTGGAGCAGGTTCGGGCCACCGGCTACGGCATCGTGATGCCGACCACCGAGGAGATGCATCTGGAGGTCCCGGAGATCCTGCGGAAAAACGGCAGCTATGGGGTAAAGCTTAAGGCTTCGGCGCCCTCAATCCACATGCTCCGGGCAGATATCACCACCGTGCTGACGCCCATGGTGGGAGACGAAAAACAGTCGGAGGATCTGGTGAACTATCTGCTGTCGGAATATGAGGGGAATACCGAGAAGCTCTGGGAGAGCAATATTTTTGGAAAATCACTCTTTGAGCTGGTCAGCGAGGGCCTCAATTCCAAGCTCAGCCGGATGCCGGATGAAGCGCGGACAAAGCTCCGGCAGACCATCAGCCGCATCATTAACGAGGGGAGCGGCGGCCTGATCTGCATTATCCTATAGCATTCAGCCCATGGGGCGGGGGAGCATTCCCCCTGCTCTGTGGGCTATTTTTACTTGTATCTTCCGAATAAATCGTGTACAATGGAGAAAAATAGCCGGGCCACCAAGACCCGCCGGAAGAGAGGAACGCAAAATGTCATATCAGGAGAAAGCAACGCAGCTGCATGAAGCCGGAAACAACTGCTGTCAGGCAGTGCTGGGGGCGTGCTGTGAAAAATGGGATATGGATGCCGATACAGCCTACCGGCTGGGGGCATTTTTTGGCGGCGGTATGCGCCGGGGGCAGGTTTGCGGTGCACTGACCGGAGCCCTGATGGCCTTGGGCATGGAATACGGCGATGAGAACAACCGGAAAAGCACCAAGTCCATTGAGCTGATGAAGGCGTTTCAGCAGGAATTCGGTTCGGTACTCTGTAAGGAGCTTCTGGGCGAAGATGGGAAAAAGAAGAAAGAGCTATGTCCGGTGCTGATCAAGTTTTGCGCCGACTATCTTGAAAAGGAGTTTTCGGAATGAATAAACCGGTTGTTCTGGTAATCATGGATGGTGTAGGATTGGGAGATGGCGGCCCCGGCGATGCGGTGGCGAAGGCCCATACCCCCAATTTGGATCGGATGCTTGCGGAGCATCCCCATACAAAACTCAAGGCCCACGGCACGGCGGTGGGGCTGCCCACGGACGAGGATATGGGAAACTCGGAGGTTGGGCATAATACCCTTGGGTGCGGACAGATCTATGCCCAGGGGGCAAAGCTGGTGGGGCAGAGCCTTTCGTCCGGCGCAATCTATCAGTCCAAAGCATGGACAGAGCTGATTGACCATGTAAAGTCCTCCGGAGGAGCACTCCATTTTCTTGGCCTGCTCTCGGATGGTAATGTGCATTCCCATATGGATCATTTGCTCTCTATGCTGAAAGCGGCCAAAGCGGAGGGCATCCGCCGGGTATACTGCCACATTCTGCTGGATGGCCGGGATGTTCCGGCAACTTCCGCACTCATTTATGTAGAAAAGCTGGAACTGGCATTGGCAGCACTGAATGACGATTCCTTTACCGGCAGGATTGCCTCCGGCGGCGGACGCATGTATATCACCATGGATCGCTATGAGGCGGACTGGGATATGGTGGCGCGGGGCTTCCAGTGCCATGTGCATGGCGTGGGACGCCAGTTCCCGGACGCCAAAACAGCCATCGAGACCTACCGGGAAGAGACCGGCTGCATCGATCAGGATCTCCGTGAGTTTGTCATTGCAGAGCATGGTAAGCCCGTGGGAATGGTGCAGCCCGGAGACAGCATGATTCTCTTTAATTTCCGGGGAGACCGGGCGCTGGAGATCAGCCGGGCCTTTGACGATCCCGATTTCGATCGGTTTGACCGGGGGAATTTCCATGACGTGCTGTACGCAGGGATGCTGGAATATGACGGAGATGCCCATATCCCGTCCCGGTATCTGGTCGAGCCGCCGAAGATCGAGCATACCCTGACGGAGCTTCTGGTGGGACAGGGCATCAACGAATATGCGCTTTCGGAAACCCAGAAGTACGGCCATGTGACCTATTTCTGGAACGGCAACCGCAGCGGAAAGGTCAGCGAGGAACTTGAGACCTACGAGGAGATCCCATCGGATAACTGCCCCTTCAATGAAAAGCCTGCAATGAAGTGCGTGGAGATTGCGGACCACCTGGTGGAGGCCATGGAGTCGGGGAAATACGGCTTCCTGCGCTGCAACTTCCCCAACGGGGATATGGTGGGCCACACCGGGGATTTTGACGCAGTGGTGACTTCAATGGAAGCACTGGATGTACAGCTTGGGCGGATTCAAAAGGCGGCGGAGCAGCTGGGGTATGTGCTCTGTGTCACTGCCGACCATGGAAATGCGGATGTCATGCTGGAAAAAAATAAAAAGGGTGCGTATCAGGTGCGCACAGCCCATAGTCTCAGCCCGGTTCCGTTCGTAATCTGCGGATGGGAGGGCAGCCTCTGGCAGGAGGGGTGCGGCCTTTCCAACGTTGCGGCAACCGTAGCGGAGCTTTTGGGGCTGGAGCCGCCCAAGCAGTGGGAGCCGTCCCTTCTGAACCACGAAAATCCGTAATATACTGGGGAAAAGCAAATTTCCTCTTGTGCTTTCCGCAAAAATGTAATACAATATCCTGAGGTGTCCTTTCAGGATGCCCAGCGACACATGACAAAGGAGGTCAATCCTTATGATGCGTTATCAGACGGACAAGGGTGTTGTTACCATCAGCAGCGATGTATTTACGAATATTGCAGGTATGGCTGCGTCCAATTGCTTCGGCGTAAAGGGCATGGCAGTCCGGTCAGTAACTGACGGATTGGTGCATCTGCTCCGCCGTGAGGCCATGGGCAAGGGTGTGCTTGTTACCTATAATGAGGACGAATCCGTTACCATCGACCTTCATGTAGTGATGGATCACGGCATCAATATTGCTGCAGTGTGCCCTGCGATTATCAATGAGGTCAGCTATGTCGTGTCCAAGACCACCGGTGTACCGGTGAAGACAGTGAATGTCTATATTGATTCCATCAGCGTGGACTGAGCGGAATGCCTATGATTTCGATGGGTAAGGCCCATCCCGGAGGTGCAACACACTTGAAAGAATTGATCAGCGGTGCTGAGCTGAGAGAGATGTTTATCAGTGCGGCCGCTAATGTTGACAACAATAAAACCATTATCAACGATCTGAACGTTTTCCCGGTGCCCGATGGCGATACCGGTACCAACATGGCCCTGACTTTGGGCAATGCTTCCAAGGAGCTTTCCAAGCTGGGGGAAGAGGTTTCGGTCAGCAAGGTATCCGATACCGCTGCGGCAGCACTGCTGCGGGGCGCCCGGGGCAACTCCGGCGTTATTACATCCCTGCTGTTCCGGGGCTTCTCCAAGTATATGAAGGGGAAGGATACTGCCGATGGCATGGATTTGGCCGGTGCGCTTACCGAGGGCGTTGAGGCGGCCTACAAGGCAGTCATGAAGCCTGCCGAGGGCACCATTCTGACCGTATCGAGAGTATCCGCTGAGGCAGCGGTGGAGGCCTGTGCCGAGACCCATGCCATTGAGCCCATTCTGGATGTGGCCATTGTCAGTGCAAAGGCCGCACTGGAGGAGACGGTCAACCAGAATCCCGTGCTGAAAAAGGCCGGTGTGGTAGATGCCGGCGGCAAGGGCTTTGTGCTGATTCTGGAGGCGATGAAGGCCGCCATGCTGGGAGAGCCAGTTGTCCTGTCGAATGACGGCGGGGAAGAGGAAGATCAGCAGGTTGCAGTGGACATGTCCAACTTCACCTTTACCTATGATACGGTGTTTATCGTCCGCAAGGGAGAAAAATGCGATTTGGAGGCCTATGCCGAGTATCTCAACAGCATTGGCGACAGCCTTGTGATCGGCGAGGATGATGATATCTTCAAGGTGCATGTGCACACGGATATCCCCGGTCAGGCACTTACTGAGGCCGCCAAGCACGGTGTGCTGGAGCTGGCAAAGATTGAGAATATGCGCACCCAGTGCGAGGATATTGCCGCCGGACGGAAGGCCATGAGCACCGACGATCTGGAAGCGGTGGAGGAAGAGCTGGAAAAGCAGGCCGAGCAGGGCCCCACTGGCCGTGTGATCGCTGAGCCGGAGAAAAAGTACGGCGCTGTTGCCGTCTGTGCCGGTGATGGCGTTGCCGCCATGTTCCGTGATCTTGGCGTTGACCAGATTGTGTCCGGCGGACAGACCATGAATCCCTCTACTGAGGACATTCTGAAAATGATCGATGCCACCCCCTCGGAGGTGGTAATGGTGTTGCCCAATAACAAGAATATTTTCATGGCGGCTCAGCAGTGTGAGCCCCTCAGCGACAAGCAGGTGGTTGTAATTCCCACAGCTACCGTACCGCAGGGCATTACCGCCATGCTGAATATGGATCCCTCCGCATCGGTGGAGGAGAATGTGGAGACCATTACTGAGGCAATCTCCCATGTGACCACCATGCAGATCACCTATGCAGCCCGAAATTCCGACTTTGACGGCTATGCCATCAATGAAGGAGACTATCTGGCGCTCTGCGGCGGTGCACTCTTTGGCACCCAACGGGATATCAAGGCGCTGCTCCGTGCTCTGGCGGAAAAGGCCAAGGAGTTGGACAGCGAATTTATTACCATCTTCTATGGAGAAGATATTTCGGAAGCAGATGCCCAGGAGGCGGAGTCCATCTTCCGTGAAATTTGCCCGGATGCAGAAATCACTCTGCTGTCCGGCGGTCAGCCTGTATACTACTACCTGATCTCCGCAGAGTAATTTGCAGGAACCCACAGACAATTATGCAGTCTGTGGGTTCTTTTCCCGCCATATGGCGGAATAAGGCCGGAGTTCCGGCGGTTTGAGGTGCAACTATGAACATTCTCTATGCAGTCAGCGAGGCGTTTCCCTTTGCAAAGGACGGCGGTCTGGGGGACGTAGCCTATGCGTTCCCGCAGACAGTGAGAAATATGGGGCAGGATATCCGTGTGGTCATGCCCCTGTATGATACCATCCCCACACATTACCGGGAGCAGATGGAGCTGATCTCCAATTTCACGCTGAATGTCTCCTTTCAGACCCTGTACTGCGGCCTGTACCGGTTGGAGCTTCGTGGGGTGACGGTCTATTTTGTGGAGAATGATGTCTATTTTATGCGGGGACAGCTCTATGGCTGCCGGGATGATGATGCACGGTTTGCCTTCTTCAGCAAGGCTGTGGTGGAATCCATTCGTTATATGGACTGGACGCCTGATGTGGTACACTGCAACGACTGGCAGACAGCGCTGGTGTTGTTTTACCTCCGGGACAAGCAGATGAAGAATCCGGCCCTTCGTCCCATCCATACGGTATTTACCATTCACAATGTGGAGTATCAGGGGAATTTCAGCTATCAGACCTTGACGGATGTATTCGGCCTCTCCGGCGTGCTGTTTTCACAGGGAACGCTGGAGCTGGACGGTAAGGTGAACCTGATGAAGGGCGCCATTGAAATTGCGGATCGTGTGACCACCGTCAGCCCCGCCTACGCCCGGGAGCTGAAGGCCCCGGACGCCTCCGGCAATCTCGCAGAGGTCATTGCGGCCCACGAGATCGTTGGCATCCGCAACGGCATTCATAGGGAGATCAATCCCTTTGACTGCCCCCATGTGCACCGGCCCTATACTGCGGATACGGTGGACGAGCGAGTGTTCAACAAGCTCTGGATGCAGGAGAATATGAGCCTGAAGCTTGGCGAGGATATCCCGGTGCTGGGCTGTGTCAGCCGTCTGCTGCCCCGGAAGGGCTTTGATCTGCTGGCGGAGGTACTGCCGGAGTATTTAAGCCGTGGAGCCGAGCTGGTGGTCTGCGGCAACGGCAAGCGGGATATCAAGCAGCTTTTGCAGGGACTGGAGGAGCAGTATCCGGAGCAGGTGGCGGTGATCTCCTACTCGGAGGCCCATGCGGCAGAGGTGCTTTCCAGCATCGATCTGTTTCTGATGCCTTCCGTGGTTGAGCCCTGCGGCACGGCGCAGCTTCAGGCCATGCGCTATGGTGCAGTGCCGCTGGTACACGCTACCGGCGGCCTTCGGGACACCGTAAAGCCCTATGACGATCAGCACCCGGACGGATGGGGCTTTGTGTTTGAGGACTATACCCCGGAAGCACTGAAAGCGGCCATGGATACAGCGCTGTCGGCCTATTATGAGGACGGCGCACTTTGGGAAAGGCTGCAAAAGCGCTGCATGGCGCAGGATTTTTCCTGGGATGAACCGGCAAAGGCGTATATTGCGCTGTACCAGGACCTCTTGAACGGTCACCATATATCGGCATGATTTCAGCCCCGCACATCTTTTTACTGGATGTGCGGGGCTTTTCCTGGTTTTACTCTGCCGCAGGGGTCAACGGATAGGTTTCTCCAAGGATCTGAACGCTGGTGGGTACTGCGCCGGTATCGTCCATAGAGGACAGACGGACGGTAAACTGCCCGGTTTCACTGGAATAGGAAACGTGGCCTCCGAAGCCCAGGGCGGATCGTGTGCCGTTTGGGAAACAGAGCCAGGCATCATGGTAATACGCCGTATAAAATGCCTGATCCAAGTCCATGAACAGGCTGCTGAATGTTTCGTTGGAGGCCGAGAGAAGCTCCTGGCTGTCGCTGATTCCCAAGGGGAGTGCATCAGTCAGCGCAGGGCTGTCCAGGATCCAGTCATATTCTCCGGTGGCGGTATGATACACCAGGGAGCCTACCGTGAGACTGCTGCCGCCGAATTCCATGGTAAGCCCCAGCTGGGCGGTCAGGGGGGAATCGCCGGTGTACACTTCCTGATATTGGTATGCCAGCTGGGCAGAGAGCTCTTGAAGCGGCGTGATCACCTGCTGGATCAGGTCGGTTTTCCAATCACCGGTGGCGTCGTCAATGGGCGAAAGGTCATTGAGGCTGATAAAGCTCTCTAGCATGACAGCAGCGTATTCCATGCGGTCGATATAGGCTTGCGTAGAGATGAGGTCGCTGGGGTCAAACTGCAGGAGTGTATAATCGTAGCCTAAATAGATAAGGCTGTAAACTATATCGTCCTTTTGACCCAGCGCACGGGCATTTTGCATATAGATGGCCTTCTGCGCCGCAGAGCTGGTGGACTGAGCCTGCTGGTAGTCCGGAAGGGAGGTCTGTGTGATGGCCCACAGGAATCCGTCATAGGTTCCGGAAGGATCCGCAGCGAGAAATACCAGCTGCTCCATGGGTGCGTCCGGACAGACGGACAGAGTAAAACTGTTGTTGGTGGTAATGCGGTAGTTTTCCAGGAACTCATCTGGAACACGAATGAGGAAGCCATTTGTTGGGCTTGTAAGGATCTGGGAATTGCTGTCGGATAACTGCGCATGGGGGACGATCGCAGCGTCCGTATCATCCGGCTGGATCTCGCTGGGAATATCTTCCTGGGCGGAGGACTCAATGGGGCTGCCCCATTGGGTCACAGCGGGTGGACTGGCACTGCCAGGAGCAGCGGAGCCGCCGGAACCTGCGCCGCCGTAACCCAGCCGCAGCGCGCCCGCAAAGAGTCCGCTGACAGCCAGAAGCAGTGCTGCGGCAACGGCCAGAAGCTTCTTCATCCGGTGCTTTTCCTTGGGCGGATGCGGTGCGGACTTTGTAGAACCAGATGCGGAGGAGAGCACCTGCTCCGGGGGAGGCAGGGTGACGAAATCATCATAATAGTCGTCCAGCAGATCGGTAATGCGGATGTTCATCGTAGGCCCTCCTTTCTCAGTAGCTTTTCCAGCTGCTTTCGCCCCCGCGCAAGCCGGTTGCGGACGGTGCTGTGGGGGATATCCAGCAGCTGGGAGATCTGCTGAGTGGTCTGCATGTAGTAGTAATAGCGCAGAAATATGTCCCGATCCGTGGGGCGCATTTTCTCAATGGCGCACCGCAGCTGGCGCTTTAGCTCCTGCTCCATGGCGTGATCCTCCGGGGTACGGGGGTCTGGCAGAGAAAGCATGTCCTGATCCATGGGGAGGGCACGGCGCTTCCGCAGGAAGCTCTTGGCTTTGTTTCGGGCGGTAACGGCTAGATAGGCCCTGAGATTTGTGGGCGCTATGGAGCCTGCATGCGACCAGACGGAAAAGAATACATCGTTTACCAGCTCTTCTGCATCCGCTGTGGTGCCGGAACTGGTAAGCACATTGGCGACTACGCGGTATACATAGGCGCTGTACCGCTCCATCAGGACACTGAGAGCCTGATGGTCGCCGCGCTGCATCCGCTCCAGCAGCTTTGCGTCGCTGTCACGCTGACCTGCGGCAGAAGGGAAACATGTTTTTGACAAGAGGCAACCCTCCTTTATCTCCTGTTTTTGACTTCACAATAGGAACGCAGAAAGCCGAGAAAATGTTTCAGATTTCGTAAAAAAAGGCTGCTGATTTTCTGCGGGCAGCCTTTTTACGAAATTGCATGGATATTACTTAGTAAATGACCTCCACGTGCCGGGATCTCAGCCAGTGGGCCAGCTGCAGGAAATAGGCGATGGTCTGGGGGGTGGTCATCAGCTGGCCATACCATGGAAGGCTGCGGTTTTCATCGCACAGGGACAGCAGTGCATCTTTTTTGAGGAATCGGAGCAGGGGAGAGTTGGTGCCGGAAAGCTCTTCCCGGAGAAGCCGGGAGACTGCGGCCATATAGTCCGGGTTCCATGTCTTTGGATAAGGGCTTTTCTTTCGGGTGATGATCTCTTTGGGAAGAAGATCCCGGAAGGCGTGACGGAGCAGCCCTTTTTCCTGCCCATGGTAGTCCTTGTAGCTCCATGGAACGGTGTAGAGGTATTCCACAATGCGCCGGTCACAGAAGGGAACCCGCACCTCAAGGCCGGACCACATACTCATCCGGTCCTTCCGGTCCAGCAGGGTCTGCATAAACCACCGGAGGTTTAAGAGCATCATTTCCTTCATACGCTGCTCCAACGGCGAGGTGCCCGGCAGAATATCCGCCTGCCGCAGAGTCTCCTGATACCGGTTATCCACAAATTCTCTGGGGTCCAGCCAGCTCAGCAGCTCCGGGGCCACAAAGGAAGCTCGATAGTCGGTGGTTTGAGCCCATGGGAAGCCGTTGATGGCCCGAACCTCCGGGTCACGGTACCACGGATAGCCTCCAAAGATCTCGTCGGCGCACTCGCCGGAGAGAATCACCGTGGAGGTTTTTCTTGCGTTTCGGCATAGCAGCAGCATGGAACTGTCTACATCGGCCATGCCCGGAAGGTCCCGTGCTTCGGCAGCCTCAAACAGTCCCGATACCAACTCATCGGTGTCCAGTATCACCCGGTGCCCGTTTGCGTGAATATGCCGCTCCATGAGGCCAATGTAATCGCTGTCGGCGTTGGGCTGGAATTTTGTGGCGGTGAAATACCGGTCATTGTCCCGGTAGTCCACGGAGTAGGTGTTGATGGGCCCCTTGTATTTGGCGGCCACTGCGGAGATGATGGAGGAATCCAGCCCGCCGGAGAGAAAGGTGCCGATGGGGACATCGGAGACCAGCTGCCGCCGGATGGAATCCTCCAAAAGCCAGCGGGTTTTTTCGCTGGCGGATTCAAAGCTGTCGGTGCAGGGACGGTCATGGAGCTTCCAATAGCGGCTCAGATGCAGGCCGGTTTCATCAAAATATCCGCAGGTGCCCGGCTCCAGCTCGTAGACGCCCCGGAAGACTCCGTAGCCCGGCGTTCGGCCGGGCCCAAGAAACAGCAGGTCATAGAGCCCACGGGAATCCACCTGCGGGGGGATCTCCGGGAAGCACAGGAGACTTTTAAGCTCGGAGGCAAAGAAGAAGCTTCCGCCCCGGCGGGCATAGAACAGGGGCTTGACGCCCATGGGATCCCGGGCCAGAAACAGCCTGCGGCGGCTTGGATCATAGACGGCGAAGGCAAAAATGCCATTGAGCTTCTGGGGGCAGGCATCGCCCCAGCGGAGATAGGCCCGGAGCAGCACCTCAGTATCCGATGTGGTATCAAAGCTGTCCCCAAGGCTTTGCAGCTCATTGCGCAGCTCTGGGGTGTTGTATAGCTCACCGTTATATACAATGGTCATTCCGCCAATGGTCATGGGCTGCATGCCGCCAGACGGATCGATGACGGAAAGCCGCCGGTGGAGCAGTGCGCAGGCGGCATCCAGAAAGACGCCCTCCTGATCCGGGCCACGGCGCTGCATGGTGGAGAGTATATGGTCGTAAAACCCGGGCTCCCGCTGAGGCAGCCCCTGAGGAGATAATTGACCGGCGATTCCACACATGGAAATCCCTCCTTCTATGACTGGAACGACGCCCCCGAATGGGCCGGAGGCGAGTTGGGTTCTTTCTCAGTCAGGCTATGTAGAAGGAGGGAAAAAGGTGAGAATTCAGTTGAAAGTATCTCCGGCCGCGGTAAACAGCTGGTGAACCCGCCGGAACAGCGCTTGGGTGCCGGGATCCGCAGGGTCAGGATCGGAGGAAAGATAGTCCCGTGCGGCAGACTGGGCCCGCTGCAGTACCGCCATGTCTCCGGCCAGAGAGGCCATGTGGAACAGGGGCAGTCCGCTCTGACGGCTCCCAAAGAAGTCTCCGGGGCCACGAAGGTCCAGATCCTGCTGGGCTATGGCGAAACCGTCATTGGTGGCACAGAGGGCCTTCAGGCGCTTTCTGGTGCCGCTGCTTCGGTTGTCTGATACCAATACACAGTAGGACTTTCCGCCGCCACGGCCCACACGGCCCCGGAGCTGGTGCAGCTGACTGAGGCCGAACCGGTCTGCATTTTCAATAATCATTAAAGTGGCATTCCGGACATCTACGCCCACCTCGATGACAGTGGTGGCTACCAGAATATCTGTCTCGTGGCGCAGAAAGGCCGACATGGCATAGTCCTTGGCCTCGGCACGAAGCTTTCCATGGACAAGCCCTACCCGGAGATCCGGAAAGGTGGTAGAGAGTGCGTGGTACATTTCCTCGGCAGAGGTAAGGCTGGTCTCCTGATTCTCTTCCACGGCAGGGCAGACTACATAGACTTGGTGGCCTTGGGAGACCTGCTTCCGAATGAAGCCGTTGAGCCGTGCCCGATGGCCGGAGCCTACCAGAAATGTTTCCACAGGCTCCCGGCCCGGGGGGAGCTCATCGATGACCGAGACATCGAGATCGCCGTATAGAATAAGCGCCAGTGTTCTGGGAATGGGGGTGGCGGAGAGTACCAGCATATGGGGAGCATTTCCCTTGGCGGCTAGTGCGGCCCGCTGGCGGACGCCGAAACGGTGCTGCTCGTCAATGACCACCAGACCGAGATTGTAGTAGTCCACCGTACCGGAAAACAGAGCATGGGTGCCGATGATGATCTTTGCAGCGCCCACGGCAATGTAGTCGAGATTCCGCCGTCGCTGGCTGGTGGGGGTAGAACCGGTGAGCAGTACGCAGGTGATCCCCAACGGGGCCAGAAATGCGGAAAAGGTCTGATAGTGCTGGGCAGCCAGCAGCTCCGTGGGAGCCATCAGGACGGCCTGATAGCCGTTTTCCACGGCCTGCATCATGGCACCCAGTGCCACCATGGTTTTACCGGAGCCTACATCTCCCTGTACCAGACGATTCATGGGCTTGCCGGAGCAGAGATCCTCGGAAATTTCCGTAAGGCAGCGCTGCTGTGCACCGGTAAGCGGGAAGGCCAGGCGATCCCAGAAGCTCTGGGGGATCGGCTTTTCGCAGGGGTAATGACTTTCATTGCTGCGTCGGGCCTTCATGAGACCAAGGCCCAGAGAATACAGGAAAAACTCCTCAAAGATCAGCCGCTCTCTGGCGCACTTCAGCGCCTCCTGCGTGGTGGGATGGTGTACCTCCACCAGTGCATCCCAGATCGGCATGAGCTTCTGCTGATCCATGAGCCGGGCGGGAAGCAGGTCGGCAAGCTCCGTCCGGCACTGCTCCATGGCGGCGAAGATCAGGTTTTGCAGCATCCGGGAAGTAAGCCCCTTGGTAAGCCCATAAACCGGAATGATGCACCGTGTGGCGGTGGGCGGGGCGTCTATATGTTCTACCACGGGATTCAGCAATTCATACTTCCGGTCGTCGCCGGACAGTGCTCCGTAGAAATAGTAGGCTTCTCCCACGGCGAGATTCTGGCTCATCCATGGCTGATTGAACCATGTGATCCGGAGCTTTGCGGTATCATCGGAGATGGCGCATTTGGTGTAGGTAAGCCCCTTGCGGATATAGCTGGTTCTGGGGGTGGAGACCACCACAGCCCGGAAACAGGCGGGCTCTCCGGGGGTTAACTGGGAAAGGGTTACCATGTTACTTCGATCTTCGTAATCTCTGGGGTAATAGCGGATCAGGTCTTCCAGCGTCTCAATGCCCAGCTTTGCAAACTGGGCGGATCGTGATGCACCGACTCCCTTGAGGGCGGTTACAGGATCAGACAGCGGCATATTGTCACCTCCGAAAAACAGGGCAGCCGGACAGGAAAAGAGATACCTGCGGACTGCCCTGTGTGGGATTGATGGGAACTCAGATCCGGGCAACGCCGGTCTTTTTTGCGGCCTCGGCCACGGCTTTGGCCACTGCGGGGCCTACTCTTGGATCGAAAGCCGGAACGATGATATAGTTGGGGGAGAGCTCCTCCGGGGAGACCAGATCTGCCAGCGCATAGGCGGCGGCCAGCTTCATTTCATCGTTGATCTCACTGGCTCTGACGTCAAAAGCGCCCCGGAAAATACCCGGAAAGGCGAGAACATTGTTGATCTGATTGGGGAAATCGCTGCGTCCGGTGCCCACCACGGCGGCACCGGCGGCCAAAGCCGCGTCGGGCATAATCTCCGGGGTAGGATTGGCCATTGGGAAGAGAATTGCGCCGGGGGCCATGGATTTAACCATTTCCGGCGTCACGGTGCCGGGGGAGGACACGCCGATAAATACGTCTGCGCCGCAGATCACATCCTTGAGGCTGCCCTTTTCCATGCTGCGGTTGGTAATCCTTGCGATTTCCTCTTTGGCGGGATTCAACTTGTCACGGCCCTCGTAAATGGCACCGGTACGGTCGCACATAATGACGTTTTTGAGGCCCATGGAGATCAGCAGCTTGATGATGGCGATGCCGGCTGCACCTGCGCCGGAGGTGACGACCTTGATGTCTTCCATCCGCTTGCCAACGACCTTCAATGCGTTGATCATAGCCGAGAGAACAACAATGGCGGTGCCGTGCTGATCGTCGTGGAAAACGGGGATGTCGCATTTTTCTTTCAGCTTTCGCTCAATCTCGAAGCACCGAGGAGCGGAAATGTCCTCCAGATTGATGCCGCCAAAAGAGCCGGAGAGAAGGTACACGGCATTTACAAATTCATCTACGTCCTTGGTCTTGAGGCAAAGGGGAATGGCGTTGACGCCGCCGAAGGCCTTGAACAGTACGCATTTCCCCTCCATTACCGGCATGCCGGCCTCCGGTCCGATGTCTCCAAGGCCCAGTACGGCGGAGCCGTCGGTGATGACTGCCACGGTGTTGCCGCGGCCGGTAAGCTCATAGCTGAGGGAGGGATCCTTTTGGATCTCGATACAGGGCTGTGCAACGCCGGGGGTGTAGGCGAGGGAAAGGTCATCGCTGTTTTCGATCTTCATTTTGGGCACGGTATCCAGCTTGCCCTTCCACTGATAGTGGAGCTTCAGAGATTCTTCCGCATAGTTCATTTAACAGCCTCCAGGGTGGTAAGATAGTTGATTTTTCTGATTTTCCATGTGATTATACAACATGAATGATGAATTGTACAGAAGAGAAAGCATGTAAAACTGCATAAAAAGAAACCGCCTCAAGCGATAAACTTGAAGCGGCATTCCATGCAAATGATCAGAGGGTGTTGAGCTTCTGAGCAATGCTGCTCTTCTTATGAGCGGCAGTGTTCTTGTGGAGGATACCCTTGCCCACGGACTTGTCGATGGTGGCAATGGCGACCTTAGCAGCAACAGCAGCAGCTTCCTTATCTCCGGAAGCGGCAGCAGCCTCGAACTTCTTTACGTTGGTCTTCAGCAGAGACTTGTTCGCCTTGTTGATGTCGTTGGCAGCTTTGGAGACAAGCACTCTCTTCTTGGCAGATTTAATGTTAGGCACGAAAAACACCTCCTCCACATCTTAAGATATCTAGTCTAGTCAAGGCATAAATAGCCTAGTTGACTACCATGCAGAGCTAAATTATACACGTTTCGAAAGAGAAAATCAAGTGCTAATTTTGAATTTTTAAAAAAATATTGTGGTATTTTTCCTGACCGGGACTAAATATGGTGATATGGTGGCAGGATGGAAGGGAAAAGGAGGCGGCAGCATGGAAATCAGAACTGATCTTGCCATGGAACGGGCCGGAGTACTGCAGGAGCATGGAGACCTGCCCAAGGGAATCTCGGTCCGGCAGGAGACCCGCCATGGCACCCGGGCTACCGTGGTAAAGATTACGTCCAGAGCCGGGGAGGCGGCGCTGGGAAAGCCCAAGGGGACTTATGTGACGGTGGAGCTGGGCGGAGTCCTGCGCCGGGAAAAAGAGAGCTTTCAAAGCGCTGTAGAATGTATTTCCGAATATCTGCGGGAGATGCTTGGGCTCAGTGCGAAGCTTCCGGTGCTGGTGGCAGGACTGGGGAACCGGGAGGTGACCCCGGATGCGGTGGGGCCGCTGACTGCGGATCATGTGCTGGTGACGAGGCATATGGTGGAGCAGGTGCCTGAGACCTTCGGCACCTTTCGGCCGGTATCCGCTACGGTACCCGGGGTACTGGGCACCACCGGTGTAGAGAGCGCCGAAACGGTGCGGGCACTGGCGGAGCGCATCGGGGCAGCGGCAGTGATCGCCGTAGACGCCTTAGCAGCCCGGGATACCGGACGGCTTTGCAGCACGGTGCAGCTCAGTGACTGCGGTATTGCGCCGGGCTCCGGCATCGGAAATTGCCGCAGCGCATTGGATCAGCGAAGCATCGGCTGCCCGGTGATTGCATTGGGGGTGCCCACGGTGACGGATGCGGCCACCATGGCCTCGGATTTGTTCCAGCGGGCGGGGATGCATGTGGAGGAGGAGACCCTTCGGAATGTCTCCACCGGTATGATCGTCACCTCGGGAGACATTGACCGCCGGGTGCGGGAGATCGCCCGGGTGCTGGCCTACGGCATCAACAGCGCTTTGCACGAAGATCTCAGTCTGGATGATCTGACGGATCTGACCTTTTAGCGGGGACAGACAGGGGAAATGGTGGTTCCGTTATGTCAACGTAATATGCAGGATCACCCTGAGATCCGGTATGGAGCATTTTTGTGGATAACTCTGTGGACAATGTGAAAAACTCCTTGGTATTCCACAGCATATGCGTTGGCGGCGGTGTGTACGTTGATGAACAAATTGTGAATATTCGAGTGAATGAAAATGAATATATCCGCATGAGGCCGGTTGACAAAGCTGGTTACGAAAAGCTACAAAAGAGGTTACGATATTTCGAAGCATGTTACAAAAATGGTTACAAATAATCGTGATTGCGGAGAAAATTACAGATAATTGGAAAATAACCCTTATGTCAACGGCATATTCACTTTTCTTTTCCGGTGGAAAACTCGCTGGAATGTGGAAAAGTCTGTGGACAATGTGAAAAACTCATTGGAAAATCGGGACATTTTCCATTGTGGAAAACTCATATTTCATGAACAAAATATGAATATTTGAATGAATACCCATGGAAGCTATGTAACCGACAGACAGGGGGGAGAAGCTGTCCGTATCGGATTGTTCAAATTGGCCGAAATGCCGGGGGGATATTTCTACACATCCGTACTTGACGAATTTCCTATGAAAGTTGTAGAATAGGCAGGTATTTTACGATGGAGGCGAAGTATATGGCAGTTAAATATATCTTCGTGACCGGCGGCGTGGTATCCGGCCTTGGCAAGGGCATCACGGCAGCCAGTCTGGGACGGCTCCTCAAGCAGCGTGGTTTGAAGGTGACGATCCAGAAGTTCGACCCCTATCTCAATGTGGATCCCGGTACCATGAGCCCCTTCCAGCACGGCGAGGTGTTTGTCACCGATGACGGTGCGGAAACGGATCTGGATCTGGGACATTATGAGCGGTTTACCGATGAAAATCTGACGGTGAACTCCTCGGTGACCTCCGGCAAGGTCTACTGGTCGGTACTGAACCGGGAGCGCAGCGGCGACTATCTTGGCCGCACCATTCAGGTGATCCCCCACATTACCAATGAGATCAAGGAGCGCATTTACCGGGTGGGTAAGTCCACCAGCACCGATGTTGTGATCACCGAGATCGGCGGTACCGTTGGTGATATCGAGTCGCAGCCCTTCCTGGAGGCCATTCGGCAGGTGGGACAGGAGAACCCCAGAGAGGATGTCATGTACATTCATGTTTCTCTGGTCGTTTCGATTCCCGGCTCCAACGAGCTCAAGAGTAAGCCCACGCAGCACTCCTGCAAGGAGCTTTTGTCCATCGGTATTCAGCCGGATGTGATCGTATGCCGGGCGGATCAGCCCATCACAGAGGAGATCCGCAGTAAGATCTCCCTGTTCTGCAACATTCAGCCTGATGCGGTAATCCCCAACCTCAACGCACCCATTCTCTATGAGGTGCCGCTGATGCTGGAGGACGAGGGACTTTCCAACGTGGTCTGCCGCAGACTGAAGCTGGATGTGCCGGAGCCGGATCTTTCCGAGTGGAAGGCTATGGTAAAGCGGGCGAAGACCTGCAAGGACTCCGTGGAGATCGCATTGGTGGGCAAATATGTGCAGCTGCATGATTCCTATCTTTCCGTGGTAGAGGCCCTGACACACGGTGGTATCGAAAATGATGTGAACGTCAACATTCGCTGGGTGGATTCCGAGCAGGTCACCGATGAAAATGCCAGAGAGCATTTGTCCGGCGTCGACGGTGTGCTGGTGCCCGGAGGCTTTGGAGATCGCGGCATTGAGGGTATGATTGCCTCCATTCGCTATGCCAGAGAGAACCATATCCCGTTCTTTGGCATCTGCCTCGGTATGCAGATGGCTGTGGTGGAGTTTGCACGCCATGTGGCGGGAATCGAGGACGCCCATTCCAGTGAGCTTTCGGATACGGAGAACCCGGTCATCGACCTGATGCCCGAGCAGCGTGACGTTACCGACAAGGGCGGCACCATGCGGCTGGGCGCCTATCCCTGCAAGATCACCAGTGAGAATACCTTTACCTATCAGGCGTACCGGGAGCCGGTGATCTATGAGCGCCACCGTCATCGCTATGAGTTCAACAATAAGTATCGGGATATTCTTCAGGAGAAGGGACTGACGCTGGCAGGACTCAGCCCCAGCGAGAAGCTGGTGGAGATCGTAGAGCTTCGGGATGAGCCATGGTTTGTAGGCGTTCAATTCCATCCGGAATTCAAATCCCGGCCCAACCGTGCCCACCCGCTGTTCCGTGACTTTATTGGCGCAGCCAAGAAGCACGGCGGAACCATCGCATTCTGAAACAGACCGCACCGGAATATCCTCCGGTGCGGTTTTTGTTGCCAAGAATGCGGAAATGGGCTATAATGAAAGAAATCCTGTAAATAATTGAAGGAGGCGGCACCTATGGCGCTTGTCTATTCTCCCAATGAGGAATTTCATCTGAAAATCAAGCCCGGCGATGTGGGCCGGTATGTGCTCCTGCCCGGGGATCCCGGACGGTGCGAAAAGATTGCGCTGCATTTTGATGACTATCATCTGGTTGCCTACAACCGGGAATATAAAATTTATACCGGCAGCCTGAACGGTGAGACGGTCAGTGTATGCTCTACGGGCATTGGCGGCCCGTCGGCCTCCATTGCCATGGAAGAGCTGGCCCACTGCGGCGCAGATACGTTTATTCGTGTGGGGTCCAGCGGCGGCATGGATCCGGAGGTTCTGGGCGGTGATGTAGTAATCGCTACCGGTGCCATCCGTATGGAGGGCACCAGCCGGGAATATGCGCCTATGGAATATCCTGCCGTGGCAGATTTTGCGGTGACGGAGGCTCTGCGTGACGCCGCAAAGGCCAGAGGAAACCGGTATCACCTTGGGGTCGTTCAGTGCAAGGATGCTTTTTATGGTCAGCATGACCCGGATTCCATGGCAGTAGGCTATGAGCTCAAGAATAAGTGGAACGCATGGGTGAAGTCCGGAGCCAAGTGTTCGGAGATGGAGTCTGCCGCACTGTTTATTGTGGGCGCTGTCCGCCGGCTGCGGGTGGGAGCGATTCTGATGGTATTTGCCAACCAGACCCGGAGAGAAATGGGGCTTGAGGATCCCAAGTGCTATGATACCGAGGAGGCCATTGCTACGGCGGTGGATGCACTGCGGCTGCTCATCCAGCGGGATAAGGCGGAAAAGGCATGAAGAAAAAACAGATCTGCATGATGATCGCTGCGTTGGTGAGCATTTGCGCAGTAATTGCCATAGGCTCTACGGTGATGGCTTTTGTCTCGGCTGCAAAAGCTGGGGCAGCGATGCCCACGGGAATGGCGTTTTTGTCCCTTGTGACCATCTTCTGCACGGTGATGATCTGGCGAGGCGTCAGAGATATGGAGTAAAACATTAAATACTTTGGGCGGCTGTGCGAATCACAGCCGCCTTCCTTTTTACAAAAACGTGATATTTTTATTGCAATTTCCCGGTGGAACCGCTATACTGTGCTTTGGCGAAAAGCCGGAGCCTTTACGTGTCCGGTGGAGGCTCTCCATTATTTGCGCTGTATCCGCTTTGCGGAACGGCAGCAGGAGGAATTACATATTATGCAAAACAAAAAGAAGACAAATCTTCGGTATCTCATTGAGCTGGCGCTGCTGATTGCGATCATGCTCATGATGAACATCACAGGGCTGGCTATGATCCCACTGCCCGGACAGTACGCTTCCATTATGACTGTACCGGTAGCTGTAGGCGCTATGATGCTGGGCCCTCTGGCCGGAACCATTCTGGGCGGTACCATGGGCTGCATCAGCTTTTACACCGCAGTAAAGACCGGCTTTGCAACCATGACGCTGGCGGGCTATACCGGCGGCAGTGTGGTGGCGCTCTCTCTGCTCAACTGCCTTGTGCCCCGTCTGCTGATGGGCTTCTGCACCGGATGGATCTTCAAGGCGGTTTCTAAAATTGACAAGACAAAGACCATCTCCTACTATGTGGGCGGAATTGCCGCACCGCTGCTCAACACCCTGTTTTATATGACGGTGCTGGTGGTGATTTTCCTCAATGCCCCCAACATTGCGGCGGTTTTGGGAGAGGATCTTCTCTATAAGCTGCAGCACAACGCCATTGCCTTCTGTGCGGCCTATGTGGGCGTGCAGGCACTCATTGAGGCGGCGGTTGGCTGCGTCATCAGCGGCACCATCGGCAAGGTTCTGAAGGTAGCGCTGAAGCGGTAAAGGAAGCGATTTTATGAAAGAAATCGGAATTATGGAGGTAGGCGGCTTCAAGGTAGGCCATGCCCAGAATCAGGAGGCCGGAACCGGCCTGACGGTGATCCTCCTTGACCATATGAGTCCTGCGGGACTGGATGTACGGGGCGGAGGCCCCGCATCCCGGGAATCCCAGATCCTGAATCCGCTGATGACAGCGGAGGGAATCAACGCAGTGGTGCTCTCCGGCGGAAGCGCCTTTGGACTGGACGCTGCCGGCGGAGTTCAGAAGTATCTGGAAGAACGGGGCGAAGGCTTTGCGGTGGGCCCCATTCGGGTGCCGCTGGTGTGCCAGAGCTGCGTGTTTGACCTGTGTGTGGGCCGTCATGATATCCGCCCCGATGGGGCCATGGCCTATGAGGCCTGCCGGAACGCATCCTATGACGCCCCCAAAGAGGGCAACGTGGGGGCCGGAACCGGCTGCACCGTTGGGAAGATCATGGGATTGGACAGAGCCATGAAAACCGGCTTTGGCACCTATGCGGTGCAGGCCGGAGATATCAAAGTAGGCGCTATGGTGGCAGTGAATGCGGCAGGCGACGTGTGCAATGCCGATGGCAGTGTTCTTGCAGGACTTCTGAGTGCCGATCACAGTCACTGTGAAAGCTCCTTTGACGCTATGGTGCAGGGGCTTACACTTCAGGCCGGCGTCAATACCACCATTGGTGCCGTGGTGACCAATGTAAAGCTGCCCAAGGCCAAGCTCTGCAAGGTGGCCGGTATGACCCACAACGGCTATGCTCGGGCCATTCGCCCGGTACACACCTCTGGCGACGGCGACAGCATTTATGCCATCAGCACCGGAACGGTGGAGGGGAGCATGGATGCGGTGGGCGCACTGGCAGCCTATGCCATGGAGCAGGCCATCCGCCGGGCGGCTGTGGCTGCGGAAAGCGCCTATGGCTTTACGGCACTGTGTGACCTGAAAAAGTAAATCATAAGCCTCCGGTACGGACAGCCGGAAGGGCTTTGGGGACTGCCGATTTTTGCGGCGGTCCCCTTTTGCGCACAAAATGCATGGTTTTTCGCAAACTGCCGCTTGGTCACAGCCCGGACACATGGTATGATTACTCTGAATGCAGGAGGGATGGCTATGGGAGATCGAATTCTCATTGTGGAAGACGAGCAAAGGCTCAGAGATATTCTGTGCGATTATTTCCGGGCCAAGGGCGAGGAGCCTGTGGGGCTGGAAAACGGACAGCAGGCCGTAGAATGGATGGAGGGCCACGAGGCCGATGCGGTGCTGCTGGACATCCTCATGCCGGAGCTGGATGGATTTACCGTATGCCGGGCCCTGCGGCGCCACAGCAGTGTGCCGATCATGTTCCTGACGGCCCTTTCCAACGAGGAAGAGAAGCTCCGGGGCTACGAGCTGGGAGCAGATGACTATGTGACAAAGCCCTATTCCATGGCAGTGCTCTATGCTCGTACCAAGGCACTCATTGCCCGGGCAAGGGGGACAGTAGGGGAGGATGGTTGGTTGGATGCCGCAGGGATCCGACTGAATCTCAAAACCCATGAAGCGCTGATTGGCGGCAGACCGCAGGAGCTTCCCAACCGGGAATTTGCACTGCTGCGGTGCCTGATGGAGCACCGGAATCAGGTGCTGTCCCGGCAGCAGCTGCTGACCATGGTATGGGGCTATGACTACGAAGGGGATGAGCGCACTGTGGATACCCATATCAAAAAGCTCCGGGCCAGAGGAGCAGAGATCGAGACCATGATACGGGTCGGTTATCGGCTCCGGGAGAAAACCTCATGACCGCCGGGAAACGGCGGCTTATAATCCCTGCGGTGCTGGGTGCCCTGTGGCTCTGCGCCTTTGCTCTGCTGGTGGCCACCGAGAGTCGAAGCATGATCCGGGAAAACACGGCGGAGATCACAGCGGAATGCCAGACGCTTTGGACATTGGTAAAAGATGCGGCTGCCGGGAACACAGCGGACGCTGCACGAATCGCTGCCTATCAGCAGGCCATGGCAGGGGAGGCCGGAGCGTGCTATTTCAGCGCTTCGGTGCTGCTGGATCGGGATGGGAACCTGCTGTGCCGATCCCGGAACAGTGCTGTGGCGGTACTGACACGGCAGCAGGGGGAGCCCGTGACTCTGCCGCTGGTCTTCTGGGAAGAGAATACTACGGATATCGCAGCGCTGCTGAATGATCTCCCAGTGACGGTGAGCCCATATGATCTGAACAGCAGCGCCGGTATTTACGGGGGATGGGAAGACGGCTTGTTCTATGTCACGGAACTGACCGGTGGAAATCTGTCCTACCGGTCCGAAACCGATGGATATAATGGAAAGGAGATCCTCCATTATGAAGCTGACGGCCGCAATACCGGTTCGGACTTTTCCGGACTGACGGTAACGCCCATCATGAAATCCTGCGGCGGAATCGCCCCTGCAAAGGGCTGGGAACAAACGGATCGCCTCATCTCCCAGCTGGAAACCATGACGGAGCTGAAAGCCGGCGGCGAGCTTTTTGCAGTGCAGGATAGCCTTCTTCATCAGAAGCTGGTGTGGGGATGTCTGCTGTTGGATGACAGGAATCCCTTTTCGGAGGGGAACAGCCTGCAATTTATCTTTGGTGCGGAGTTCAGTCCCATTGCCCTTGCGCTGAAGGAGACCTGGCGGAATGGAAGCGCTGTGGTTCTGCTGCTTTTGTTTCTGACAGCAGGTGTGGGCCTGACAATGATCTTGTCTTACCGGTTTGACCGGGCAACTCAGCCGCTCCGGGATGAGCTGGCCCGACAGGCCCAGATGGTGAACTATGCAAAGCATGCCGAGCAGGCCCGACAGGCCATGACCTCGGCCATCGCCCATGAATTGAAAACGCCCATTGCGGTTATGAGCTCCTATGCGGAGGCACTTCAGGAGCACATCGACCCGGAAAAGCAGAGCTACTATCTGGATGTGATCCGACAGGAAGCGGATCGGATGGATCGGATGGTGCTGGAGCTGCTGGATCTGAGCCGGCTGGAGGCGGGGCGTTATCAGCTCCGGCGGGAGAGCTTCCGGCTCAGTGCACTGGTGGAGGAGATCCTTCGGCCTCTGGAGGGAAGTATTCACGAAAGGCAGCTGGAGGTATCCATGCGTGTTGGGCAGGAACAGGTCTATGCGGACCGGATGCGCTTTGGACAGGTGGTGGAAAACTTTATGACCAACGCCATCCGACACACGCCTCCGGGCGGAAAGATCCTGATTCGGATCGGCATGGGCCATGAGACCTTTTCGGTGGAAAATCAGGGCAGTGCGATTCCGGAAGGCCAGCTGGGACGGGTATGGGAGAACTTTTGGCAGGGGGATGAGGCCCGCAGCGGCCGGGGAACCGGACTGGGGCTTGCCATTTGCCGGAGCATCCTGACATTGCACGGCGGGACCTGCCGGGTGGAGAATACGGCCATTGGAGTTCGGTTTACGGCAGATCTTACCCAGAGAAAAGTGGAGCCTGTGACGCGGCTTTGCGCTGATATTCCTGCGGAGCTCCACTATCCGTTATATGAAGAGCATACGACGGTGGCGCAGGTGATGTTCCGGCTGGCGTTGCTGAGGGGCAGTGCACTGCGCCGGGAGATCCGAGGGGGCTGCCTGACGGTAGACGGAAGACCGGTGACAAAGGAAAAACAGCAGGTCTATCCCGGCAATGTGCTTTTGTGGCGGGAGGTGCAGATCCTGCTGGAACCGGGACGAAAATAAATGAAAAAGTTCTTGCACTTTCTTCCTTGCTATGATAGAATGGATAGGCTAATTACGGGCGGTCCTCTGCCGCGCCACACTGCAAATGGTGTATGGCATTCCTTGCGGTCAAGAACGCCTTTGAAAAGGGAGGATTCATTATGAATCTGATTGAAAAACTGGATCAGCAGAACATGAAGGCTGAGCTGCCCGAGATGAACGTCGGCGATACCGTCCGCGTCCATGTCAAGATCAAGGAAGGTTCCCGTGAGAGAATTCAGGTCTTCGAGGGCACCATCATCGCCAAGAAGCACGGCGGTGTTGAGCAGACCATTACCGTTCGCCGTCTGAGCTATGGCGTTGGCGTGGAGAAGGTCTTCCCTGTTCATTCCCCCAACATTGTCAATGTTGAGACTGTCCGCCGTGGTAAGGTTCGCAGAGCGAAGCTGTACTACCTGCGTGACCGTGTTGGTAAGGCTGCAAAGGTCAAGGAAAAGATCTGATCTGCGGAAAACCGGTAAAAGAAGGAGCCTTCATGGCTCCTTTTTTTATTTTCCACCTGTTTTATCACAAAATATGAGGAAGTAATGCAACCTTTTATTCAAAAGAACACTCTATATTGTTGTCCGCCTCGGAACGGCATACCATGCATCGTGGCGGATGGCGCTGAGAAGGAGCGTGGAACGTGACAGAGGAAGAACTGCATCATAAGCTGTCGGCTCGTCAGCAGCGGGCGCTGCAGGAGGCCATGGAGCGCTATGGCAGCTATGTAAAAACTGTGATTTATAACGTTCTGCGCAGCCGTGGAACACAGGAGGATATGGAAGAGCTGACCTCGGATGTGTTCTATACCCTTTGGGAGCATGCCGGAGGCGTGTCCAAGGGGAAGCTCAAATCATGGCTGGGGGCGGTTGCCCGGAACCGGGCGAAGAGTTTTCTGCGCAGCAGCAAAGTAACCCTGCCCATGGATGAGGATGTGCTGGAACTGCCGGACGCCTCACCGGAGAATAAGGCGCTGGAACAGGACCTCAAAAGAAGACTGCTGGAGGCGGTGCGGGCCATGCCGCCGCTGGATAAGGAGATATTTCTCCGATACTACTATGAATATCAGACCATGGAGCAGATTGCAGCAGCCATGGAGATTCCGATTGGTACCATCAAATCACGACTGAGCCGTGGCCGAAGAAAGCTGCGGCAGGTAATTCTGGAACAGGAGGCGGAGGGATGAAGATCAGAATGACCGATCTGCTGGACGACTATCTGGATGAAGACCTGCCGCTGGATCCCATTCCGGAGGCGGGAATACAGAAGTCAAAGTCAAAACGTAAAAGCCGTCCCGGTACTCTGCACCATAGACCCAGCCGGGCGGTACAGATCGCTGCAGGGCTGGTGATCGTAATCTCTCTGTCTGCGGTGGCAGGGATGAAGCTCTGGTGCGGCGGAAATACGGGGGCGAGTCTGGCGGCAGGGAACACGGCGCGTTATGAGCAGGCGGATCCACAGCCCCCGTCACCGGAGCCTGTGGCCGAGAGTGAGGCGTCAGACTGGACGGATGGATATGAAACGGTTTCTATTACCTCCATAGAGGATCAGCTCAACGTTACGGTTTCGGATGTGGTGCAGGAGGGAAGCCGTTACCGGCTTACCTATACCATCTCCACAGGGATCGAACATGTGACCGGCTTTCAGCTGGCGGATGCGGAGGTCTATCTGCTTTTGGCGGATGATACCATAGTGACACCCACAGGCAGCACGGAGACCGCCAACGCAGAGAATCCCTTTGAGCTCCGGGATGTCTATGAATTTTCGGATTTGCCGGAGGATGCGGAGCTGGATCAGGCTGTGCTGTATGTACGCATTGCTCAGGTGACGCTGACGACTACCGATGGGAGCATAGACGTTTTTGGACAGTGGGATGTGGGCTTTTCCGGGGACAACGTTTTGCTTGATTCGGCGGTACCGGAAGAGACGGAAGCGGCTAATACCGGAACCATGGGGGATGCGGAATTTTCCGTGACGGATCTTGAGGTTTCGGAGGGCGGCTGCTCCTTCTGGGTGCACACCCAGCAGGATAATTATTTAATGGTTCCCATCGGGCAGCTGGCGCTGGTACAGGAAAGCAACCCCGGTACGGCCTGCTATGGGATCTCCATGATCACGGACGGCAGCATTTCTCCCGACAATCTGACGGTAAGCTCCTCGCTGATGTCCACAAGAGGGGTCACCAGCACGCAAAATCTTGTGTATTGTCAGGTGGAATGGAATGGAACCATTGATCCTGCCAGCATCTTGGGAATGTATTTTACAGACGGAACCAACAGCACACAGGTGGAGGTTTACGCATACGTCTATTAAGCAAGCAGAAACACTGGCCGTATCCAAACGGCCGGTGTTTCTTGCACTTCGTGGCATCCTGCATAGAAAAAGGCGACTGATGGAGAATTGTTTTTTCCATTTGCCACTTTCAAGACGGTGGGGGTTATGCTATAATATTATTCATATAATTGCATTTTCAAAATTGATGAAATATTTGCGTTTTTATGCTGATTTAGAATGTTTATTGTATTATAAATTTTCAACATGGATGAAGTAGTTGCATTTTAATGCTGATTTAGAATTATATTTATTGCTGATCTCGAAGTGTATGGATCCAGCACATTTGAATCGGCATTGAACTGGAAAGGCGGTAATTATGCGCACCAAATCTGCAAGCAAGCAGCAGACACAGCAGGAGGAACCGAGGACGCCGTGGCTGGAATGCTATAAGACGCTGGGGGAATTGATTTCCTGCCTGATTTTTGTGACCATTCTCTTTGTATTTGCCATCCGGCTGGTGGGGGTCGTGGGAGAGAGTATGTATCCTACGCTCCATGATGGCGATAAGCTGACCCTGCTGAGCAACTTCCTCTATGAGCCTGCGGTGGGAGATATTGTGGTATTAAAGGCGCCGAACTTTGACGATGACCGCCCCATTGTAAAGCGTGTGATCGCAGAGGCAGGGCAGACGGTGGATATCGACTTTGACACCGGCGAGGTCTGGG
>ERZ773103.983-NODE-983-length-32039-cov-3.188469_pt1 | contig 32039 bp, 25 predicted proteins | sample MGYA00511118_ERZ773103 | MGnify/ENA primary metagenome ERZ773103 (study PRJEB29015, sample SAMEA2737821) | human gut metagenome | biome: human gut; feature: human-associated habitat; material: faeces | place: China | collected 2012 ... | reverse complement strand
CGGATACCTTAGACACGGCGCTGCTGCAGGAGGCCGGAGCAGATACGGATACAGAGACCGCCGGGGAGGGCGGCGGCATTGCATCGGTGGATGCCATTACCGATCAGGCCCAAGTGGTGGACGGCAGTGAGAACTATGATGCTATGCTGACGGAGGCCACCGCAGATACCACCATCAGCGACTACTTTGCTACCATTCGGCTGGCGCGGCAGGAGTCCCGGGACAGCGCAGTGGAGCTGCTGCAGGAGACCATAGCCTATGAATCCGGGGCAGACGATCAGGCGGCGTCCTCGGCTTCGGCACAGCTGGAGAGCATGGTAAATACCGCACTGAAGGAGGCGGAGATCGAGGGACTGGTGATCTCCAAGGGCTATGCGGACTGTGTGGCCTATATGAGCGAAGGCGGTATCTCTGTGGCAGTGGCTGCCCCGGAAGAGGGATTGGAGTCCGACGCAGTGGCCCAGATCTGCGATATTGTGACGACCCAGAGCGATTACACGCCCTCTGACCTGAAAATTATTGAAGTAAAATGATTGTATTTTTATGAAAATATGATACAATGAACAAAAGACAGGCGGCATATCTGCCTGAGACTGGAGGCATCTTGCTATGAGTGAGTCAAAAGAATATCTGGTGCAGCCTGTAGAAAAGGGCACCGTCAATATTTCAGAGGAAGTCGTTGCAGCCATTGCGGCATTGGCCATCAGTGATGTGGAGGGCGTTTACGGTCTCTCCTCCAGCTTCACCGCCGATCTGGCGGAAATGCTGGGCAGAAAGAATATGGCCAAGGGTGTAAAGCTTACCATTGACAATGAGGTTGTCACGGTGGAGTGCTTTGTGATCATCGCCTACGGCAGCGATATCCCCGCCGTGGCCGGCAATATTCAGGACGCTGTGATCACTGCCGTCGAGTCCATGACCGGCCTGAAGGTTGCAGCGGTCAACGTGGATATCTGCGGGATCTGCACCCCCAAGGCATAACGGAAAACACCACCCCAAAGAGACGCACCGCCGTGCGTCTCTTTTTCGTTTGCGGCTTGACAGCGGCATACAGGGCGGTGTATGATTCATATCAGTTTCGTAGGAAAAGAGGAGCAGAGCATGGTATATGCAGACAATGCCGCCACCACAAAAATCTGCCCGGAGGCCCGGGCTGCGATGCTGGAGGCCATGGACAGCTGCTATGGAAATCCCTCCAGCCTCCACCGGGCCGGACAGCAGGCGGCGGCAGCGCTGGGGCGTGCAAGAGAGTCCATTGCACGGAGCCTCGGGGGAAAGCCCGGTGAGATCTATTTTACCTCCGGCGGCAGTGAAAGCGACAATCAGGCCATTCTGTCCGGAGCGCTGAACGGTGCGGCGGAGGGAAAGCGGCATATCATCACCTCTGCCTTTGAGCACCATGCGGTGCTGCATACCCTGAAAAAGCTGGAAGGTATGGGCTATTCCGTGACCTATCTGGATGTCCATGCAGACGGGCATGTGCGCCCGGAGGAATTGGAAGCGGCCATCCGGGAAGATACGGCGCTGGTGACAGTCATGACGGTGAACAATGAGCTGGGCACCATCCAGCCGATTGGGGAACTGGGGGCCATTTGCAGAGCCCGGGGCATCCCCTTTCACACGGATGCGGTACAGGCGGCGGGCCATATTCCCCTTGACGTGAAGCAGGCGGACATGCTGAGCCTGTCGGCCCATAAATTCCATGGGCCCAGAGGCATTGGTGTGCTCTACGCACGCCGGGGGCTCCGGCTCCACAGCCTCATAGAGGGCGGCGGACAGGAACGGGGAAAGCGTGCCGGAACGGAGAATCTCCCGGCCATTGCAGGGATGGCGGCGGCGCTGGAAACGGCCATGAGCACCATGGAAACGGATATGGAGCGGGTAGCAGCCATGCGGCAGCGCTTGCTGGAAGGGCTCAGTAGAATCCCCCACAGCCGGATCAACGGCGGCGGAGACTGTGCGCCGGGAATTTTGAACCTGTCTTTTGAAGGAGTAGAGGGGGAGAGCCTCCTTCTGCTGCTGGACGGGGCGGGAATCTGTGCGTCCAGCGGCTCGGCCTGTGCTTCGGGTTCTCTGGAGCCCAGCCATGTGCTGCTGGCCATGGGACTTCCAACGGAGATTGCCCGGGGCAGCCTTCGGCTGAGCATAGACGGCTGGAATACGGAGCAGGAGATCGATACGCTGCTGACCGTTATTCCGCAGGTGGTGCAGCGGCTCCGCAGCATGAATGCCCACTACCGGGCCTGTGAGAACGGAGAATCCTCATTTCTGTTAAAATAAACCCAGCGGCGCTGCAAGTACCGAAATGCGGCGCCGCTGGAATGTTATTTGGAGGCGTCCCGAACCGCTTTGACCGCAGCCAGTATCTTATCCCGATCCTTATATCCGTCAGTTTCCACGCCGCTGGACAGATCGGTTCCCCACGGTGAGAGCAGATGGACGGCATCAGCGAGATTTTCCGGCCCGAGGCCGCCCGCAAGAATATAGGGCCGGGTGATATCCTGAAGGTTGGACCAATCGAAGACCTGCCCGGTGCCGCCGGAGCCGTTGTCCAGCAGAATATAGTCTGCGGAGGACTGCTCCGCCCGGCGCACATCCTCCGGGCAGGTCACTTTGAAAGCCTGAATGATGGGTACCTTGACCGCCTTACGAAGTGCGGCAAGGTAGCGCTCGTCCTCCTGCCCGTGGAGCTGCACATAGGAAAGCGTACCATCGCTGGTCAGTGCGGCGATTTCTTCCATGGGGGCATTCACAAAGACGCCCACCGGAGCGATGTCCGGTGAGAGCCCTGCGGTCAGAGATCGGACGGTATCCGGGGTTACGTTACGCCGACTCTTGGGGACGCCGATGATAAAGCCGCAGAAATCCGGCTTTGCCTCGTTTACATAGTCGATGTCACAGGGACGGCTGAGTCCGCAGATCTTGATCTTACTCATAACAGGGGCCTCCTCTCAGGGTATCCAGCATTTCCTTTTTATTGGGTGCACGCATAAGCGTTTCTCCAATGAGCACTGCGTTGGTGCCGTTGTCATAGAGCTTTTGAATATCCGCGTGGGTGCGGATGCCGCTTTCCGATACGAATAGAACCTCCGGGGGAACCAGCTGCCGAAGCCGCAGAGAATTGCCGAGATCTACGGTAAAGGTCTTGAGATCCCGGTTATTGACGCCGATGATCTTGGCGCCTGCGGTCAGTGCACGCTGAACCTCATTTTCATCGTGGGCCTCCACCAGCGCCGAGAGTCCCAGAGCATGGGCGAGGGCCAGATAGTCCCGCAGCTGGGCATCCTCCAATATGGAGCAGATCAGCAGGACTGCGGAGGCACCGAGGGCCTTTGCACCATAGATCATGTAGTCATCCACCGCAAAGTCCTTCCGCAGCACCGGAATGGAGACATGCTGTGCAATCTCCCGGAGGTAGCTGTCACTGCCCTGAAACCAGAAGGGCTCCGTGAGACAGGAGATGGCCGAGGCTCCGGCAGCCTGATAGTCTTCAGCGATGGAGCGGTAGGGAAAATCCGGGGCGATGAGCCCCTTGGAGGGGGAAGCCTTTTTGACCTCACAGATAAAGCTCATGCCGGGTGCGGCCAGTGCCGCCGTAAAGGGGAAGTCCTTGGGGACAGCGGCGGCCATTGCCTCAGCCTGCTGCCGGAGCTTGGACAGGGGAAGCGTTTTCTTTTCATCCGCCACCCGCTGACGGGTGCGCTGGGCGATTTCGGCTAAAATGTTCATTGATTGCTGGCCTCCACAAACTGCTGGAGCTTCTCCATGGCCTTTCCGCTGTCAATGAGGTATTCCGCAAGCCGGACGCCTGCCTCCATGGTTTCGGCGCTGCCTGCCGCATACAGAGCGGCACCGGCGTTGAGGCATACGGCCTGACGCTTGGGGCCCTTGTCCTGACCGGAGAGAATGTTCCTCGTGATCTGGGCATTTTCTTCCGGGGTGCCGCCCAGTAGATCAGACTTCTGGCAGCGGGTGTAGCCGAACTGCTCCGGGGTGATCTCATAGAGGTTGGTTTTGCCGTCTCGGATCTCGCAGACAGCCGTGGGAGCGCTGGCAGAGATCTCATCCAGACGGTCTGTTCCATAGACTACCAGCCCCCGGCGAATGCCAAGGTTCTGCATCACTGCGGCATATGGCTCCAGCAGACTCTGGTCATAGACACCCATAACGCCCATGGTGGGGGCGGCGGGGTTGGTGATGGGGCCGAGAATGTTGAATACGGTGCGGATCCCCAGCTCCTTACGAACGGGGCCCACATACTTCATGGCGGTGTGATAGGTCTGGGCAAACAGAAAGCAGATGCCCACCTGCTCCAGCAGTGCCCGGCATTTTTCCGGGGGCAGGGAGATGTTGACGCCCAGCGCCTCCAGTACGTCCGCAGCACCGGACTTGGAGGCTGCACGGTTTCCGTGCTTGGCGACCGGGACACCGCCCGCAGCGATGACCATGGCAGAGGTGGAGGAAATGTTAAAGGTGTTCGCACCATCGCCGCCGGTGCCGACGATCTCCAATACGTCCATATCGTGGGGTGCCTTGGTGGCATGGGCCCGCATAGCATAGGCGGAGCCGCTGATCTCGTCAATGGTCTCCCCCTTCATGGACAGGGCGGTGAGATAAGAGGAAATCAGAGTAGCGCTGACCTTCCCATCCATGATCTCATCCATCACCTGACGTGCTTCTTCATAGGTGAGATCCTGCTTGTTCATGAGCTTTGCAATTGCTTCTTTCATCATTTTGATGTTCCTCCAATCAGGGTAAAAAAGTGTTCAATGATCTGGCCGCCTTTGGGGGTCAGAATGGATTCCGGATGAAACTGTACGCCGAAGATGGGCTTTTCCCGATGTTCGACTGCCATGACCTCCCCAGCGGCGGTGCGGGCTGCGACCCGCAGGCATGCGGGCAGCTGATCCTCCGGGGCAGCAAGGGAGTGATACCGGGCTGCCTGAAAGGGCTCCATCCCCGTAAACAGCCGGGAGGCGGGATCCGGCAGGATGGTGGAGGGCTTTCCGTGCATAAGCTCCTTTGCATAGGTGACGGTTCCGCCGAAGGTCTGGCAGATGGCCTGATGGCCAAGGCAGACACCGAAAATGGGCTTATCCAGCGATGCAATCACCGGAAGGCAGATGCCGGAATCCTCCGGGCGTCCGGGGCCGGGAGATAGGAACACAGCCTCCGGGTCCATGGCCTGAATCTCCGGCAGGGTGATCTCCCGGTTCCGCACAACGGTGATGTCCGGGCGATAGGTGCCGATGAGCTGATAGAGATTGTAGACAAAGCTGTCGTAATTGTCGATGAGAAGAATCATTGGATGCCTCCTTCTGCCGCCGCAATGGCGCTGACCACAGCCTGCGCCTTGTTTCGGCATTCCTGATACTCCGTTTCCGGTACGCTGTCGTAGACGATCCCTGCCCCGGACTGCACACAGATCTTTCCGTTTTTCTTATAGGCCAGCCGGATGGAAATGCACACGTCCAGATTGCCGGTGAAATCCAGATAGCCGATGGCCCCGCCGTAAATGCCCCGGGGCCGGCCCTCCAGCTCCTCGATGATTTGGCATGCCCGGAGCTTTGGCGCACCGGACAGGGTGCCGGCAGGGAGAATGGCATCTACCGCATCCACGGCGTCTTTGTCGGGGCGGATTCGACCGGAGACCGTGGAGCCGATGTGCATCACATGGGAATAGCGCTCGATGGACATATACTTTTCCACCTGTACCGTTCCAAGCTGACTGATTTTGCCCAGATCATTCCGGCCAAGATCCACCAGCATGTTGTGCTCGGCACACTCTTTTTCATCCCGGAGAAGCTCCTGCTCCAGCTGCCGGTCTTCGGCGCTCGTCTTGCCTCGGGGGCGGGTTCCGGCCAGCGGGAAGGTATACAGGGCCCCGTCCTGGAGTTTTGCCAGTGTTTCGGGCGATGCGCCGGATACTTCGATGTCGTCACTGGAAAAGTAGAACATATAGGGGGAGGGGTTGGTGGTGCGGAGCACCCGGTATACATCGAAGAGACTGCCCTCAGCCTGCGCCTCCATGGGGTTGGAGAGAACCACCTGAAAAATATCGCCTTCCTTGATGTAGTGCCGGGCCTGTTCCACCATGTTCATAAAGCGCTCTTTGGAAAAGCAAAGCTCCAGAGGAGAGGTAAGATGCAGGGGACGGAATACCGCCTTTGCGCCGGAGGTCAGTAGAGCAGCCATATCCTGTAGGGACTTTTGGGCGGCCAAATAGGAGTTTTCCGGGTCGTTTGTGTCAACGCCTGCAATCAGGATCAGCTTCTGCCGGTAATGGTCGAATACGATTACCCGGTCAAAGAGCATCAGATCCACATCACGGAAGTCGCTGCTTTCGTTGGGCGGACGCTTCAGACTTGGCTCTGCGTACTGGATGTAGTCGTAGGAGAAATAGCCCACAAAGCCACCGGTGAAAGGAGGAAGCCCTTCCAGCTTTGGACTTCTGTATTCCGCCAGAATGTCCCGTATGACCTGCCCGGGGTGTTCTACGGTCATGGTGGTGACATCGGGATGCTCCCCCTCCGGATCACGAAGGATCCGAAGCTGGCCTGCACGGCAGGTGAGCTCCAGGGTGGGGGCGTAACCCAGAAAAGAGTATCGGCCCCAGGTCTCTCTGCTTTCGGCGCTTTCCAGCAGATAGCAGTGCCGGGAAGCGGCCCGGAGTGTCCGCATGACCTCGATGGGGGTAAAGCGGTCGGAAAACAGCTCCATAGAAACGGGGATCCGGCGGTATTTCCCGGTTGCGCTGAGGTCTTTTATCTGTGAGATGGATGGATACATGACATATGCCTCCTTTGAGGACAAAACAAAAATCCCGTCCTCGACATAGTAAAATGTCAAGGACGGGAATCCCCGCGGTGCCACCTTGATTCACGGATACAATACTCCGTGCCCTTAGCGAGATACCAACATATCTCCGGCAACTGACGTATGCCCACACGTCGATCATACTGAGATTTCTGAGAAATCTGTTCCGAACGCCCTCAGCGGCCCATTATGACAGTGCGCCTTCCGCCCGGATCCCACCATCCCGGACTCTCTGTGGGGGCAAAGCTGCCTTTACTTCCGCTTCAACGGTTTTTATGTTGGGGCGATTATACACCAATGGAATCCTACTGTCAAGAGGGTTTTATAAAAAGTTTTGCAATTTAATGGGGTAACACAGAAATGTAAAAAAGTACTTGACAAATGAAAAATGCGGCGGTATAATCGGGGCAATTTCACAGCAAAACTGACGACTGAAAAGAGTAGCCCCATAGGTGAGCGGATAGAGAGCTGCGGACGGTGGAAGCGCGGCGGCAGGCCCCGGAGTGAATGGATTCAGGAGGGTGGGAAGAACGGCCTTTGGCTCAGTAATGCCCAACGGTGCGGCTGACCGTTATCATAGCCAGCGTATGATTGTACGTGTGAGGTGGGCGCAATGCGCCAATTTAGGTGGTACCGCAGAAGTGTAAGACTTTTGTCCTAGGATTTAGGACAAAGGTCTTTTTTGTTACCTATAAGGAGGAAATCACAATGAGCAAAGGACGATTTGGACAGTACGGCGGGCAGTACGCCCCGGAGACCATGATGGCGGCGCTGGAGGAACTGGAAAAAGCCTATGAGCATTTCAAGAATGACACGGCGTTTCGTCAGGAGCTTGACTACCTGCTGCGAGAGTATGCGGGACGGCCTTCCGGGCTCTACTATGCGGAGAAAATGACAAAGGATCTGGGCGGCGCAAAGATCTATCTCAAACGGGAGGATCTCAACCACACCGGTGCACACAAGATCAACAATGCACTGGGACAGGTGCTGCTGGCAAAGAAAATGGGGAAGACCCGGGTCATCGCAGAGACCGGAGCGGGGCAGCATGGTGTTGCCACGGCCACTGCGGCGGCGCTTCTCGACATGGAGTGCGAGGTGTTTATGGGCGAAGAGGACACCAAGCGTCAGGCGCTGAACGTATTCCGCATGGAGCTGCTGGGGGCTAAGGTGCATCCGGTCATGAGCGGTACCCGCACTCTCAAGGATGCGGTCAATGAGACCATGCGGGAGTGGGTTACGAGAATTGCCGACACCCACTACGTCATCGGCTCCTGCATGGGGCCCCATCCGTTCCCGGTCATTGTGCGGGATTTCCAGAAGATCATCGGAGAGGAGATTCACCAGCAGTGCATGGAGAAGGAGGGGCGCCTGCCTGATGCGGTGGTGGCCTGTGTAGGGGGCGGAAGCAATGCCATCGGCACCTTCTACGATTTTATCCGGGAGCCCTCCGTGCGGCTCATTGGCTGCGAAGCGGCAGGACGGGGCGTGGATACGTTTGAGACTGCGGCTACGGTGGCAACGGGCCGGGTGGGGATCTTCCACGGGATGAAATCCCTGTTTTGTCAGGATAAGTACGGACAGATCGCACCGGTGTACTCCATCTCCGCGGGTCTGGACTATCCCGGCATCGGCCCGGAGCATGCGGATCTCTATGAGAGCGGCCGGGCGGAATATGTGCCCGTAACCGATGACGAGGCGGTAGAGGCCTTCGAATATCTGGCCAAAACAGAGGGGATCATTCCCGCCATTGAAAGCGCCCATGCGGTGGCCTATGCAAAAAAGCTGGCACCGACCATGGGGAAGGATCAGATCCTTGTGGTGACGATCTCCGGACGCGGCGACAAGGATGTGGCGGCCATTGCAAGATACAAGGGGGTAGAAATCTATGAATAAGATTACGGCAGCATTTCAGCATGGAAAGGCATTTATTCCATTCCTCACCGGCGGTGACCCGAATATCGAGACCACGGAAAAGCTCATCCGAGCCGTGGCAGAGGCAGGTGCGGATATCATTGAGATCGGTGTCCCGTTTTCGGATCCCATTGCCGAGGGGACGGTGATTCAGGAAGCCAGTCAGCGGGCCTTACAGGGCGGCGTGACGGTAGATCAGCTCTTTGATATGGTGAGCCGTCTGCGGAGGGACATTCAAATTCCGTTTCTGTTCATGGGCTATGCCAATTCTGTCTATGGCTATGGAGCGGAAAAGTATATGGAAAGATGCCGTGAGGCCGGGGTAGACGGCGTGATCCTGCCGGATGTGCCCTTTGAAGAGCATCAGGAATTTCAGGAGGTTCTGAGCCGGTATGGTATTACGCAGATCTCCATGGTGGCACCTACCTCTCAGGATCGGGCCAAGGCCATTGCGGAAAAGGCGGAGGGATTCCTGTACTGCGTGTCCTCCCTGGGCGTTACCGGCGTCCGCAGCAGCTTCAGCTCCAATATTTCTGAGATCATCGGGCTGGCAAAGTCGGCGGGAAATGTGCCCTGTGCCATCGGCTTTGGAATTTCTACCCCGGAGCAGGCCAAAGCCATGGCGCAAAAGGCCGACGGCGTGATCGTGGGCAGCGCCATTGTAAAGCTGATCGCAGAGCATAGCCGGGACAGCGTACCGGTGGTCTATGACTATGTAAAGCGTATGAAGGATGCCATTCGAGACTGCTGAGGCTTTTTACTGCGATGTGATTCCCGGACCCCCAATGGGTTCGGGAATTTTTTGCATCCGGAGCCGGAGTGTGCTATACTGAAAGAACGAAAATAAAGAGAAGGAACGTGGAAGATGTGAAAGAAAAGCTGCGGCACTGGAGCGATTATGCCCTGACGTTGGGGAAATGGCTGCTGTTTTCTCTGGTGGTGGGGATCACAGTGGGAGTAGTAGGCGCTGTATTCCATATGGCGATTTCCTATGTGACCGGACTGCGGGAGCAGCACGGATGGATCCTGTACCTGCTGCCTCTGGCAGGCTTGGTGATCGTATGGGCCTACCATGTAACGGGAATGGCCGATGACAAGGGCACGGAGTATATCATTGGCGCTGTCCGGGAGGGGCGGAACCTGAGGATCCGTACCGCACCACTGATTTTCCTCAGTACCGTGCTGACCCATCTCTGCGGCGGCAGTGCAGGCCGTGAGGGCGCAGCATTGCAGCTGGGCGGCTCCATGTCCAATTTTCTGGGCCGTGTGGTGCATTTGAACGAAAAGGACGACCGGATCATCACCATGTGCGGTATGGCGGCAGGCTTTTCGGCGCTGTTTGGTACGCCGCTGGCGGCGGCGGTTATGTCCATGGAGGTGGTCAGTGTTGGCGTCATGTACTATTCGGCCATTGTGCCCTGCGTACTGTCGGCGCTGATTGCGCAGGTGGTGGCATCGTCCATGGGGATCGGAGCCACGGCCTTTGTGGTGGAGGCGGTGCCGGCCATGACGCCGCTGACGCTTTTGCAGGTGGGCGCTTTGGGCATCCTCTGTGCTCTGGTGGCGGTGCTGTTCTGCGGCATCATGCATCTGGCGCCCAAGGGCTATGAGAAGATCACGAAGAATCCCTATCTCAAGGTGATCCTTGGAGGTGTGATCGTGGTGCTGCTGTCCCTGCTGCTGGGGACGGACTATAACGGAGCTGGCGTTGCGGTCATCAACCGGGCCATGGAGGGGCAGGCGAGACCCGAGGCGTTCCTCCTAAAAATCATCTTTACAGCATTGACACTGGCGGCGGGCTTTAAGGGCGGTGAGATCGTACCGGCATTTTTCTGCGGTGCGGCCTTCGGTGCATTTTATGGGCAGCTCTTGGGGCTGGGCGGTTCCTTTGCCGCCTCATTGGGCATGACGGCGGTGTTCTGCGGGGTTACAAACTGCCCCTTGACCTCTATTCTTTTGAGCTATGAGCTGTTCGGGGGAGAGGGGCTTCCCATGTATGCCCTGTGCTGTGCCCTGTCCTATATGCTCTCAGGGTATAGCGGCCTCTATCATGCCCAGAAGATCGTATACTCCAAGCTGCGGCCGGAATATATTAACAAGGGGACCCATTGAGCGGAACCATACAAGTCGGATGGGCTATTTTCCTGCGAATTTCGGCAGGGCGCTGCCTTGTCCGGCAGTCAAATGTGTGATACAATACAAGATGTGTTTGTTTGTGAAAGGAAAAACGGAGGCGAAAGCCAAAACGTTTTCGGACTGTGTGAAAAGGAGACTGCGCATGGGCTGTTTTGATTTTGAGGAAATGTGGGGCGTCCACGAGGAGTGCGGCGTATTTGGTATCTGGAATCCGGCGGGAGACTGTGCAAGAGATACCTATTACGGACTCTATGCCCTCCAGCATCGGGGACAGGAATCCTGCGGAATTGCGGCCAACAATAACCGGGATATCACCTGCTACAAGGATATGGGCATGGTTGGCGAGGTGTTTTCCGAGGAAAAGCTGGATGAGCTGAACGGTACCATGGCCGTGGGGCATGTGCGCTATTCCACGGCAGGCGGCTCTAAACGGGAGAACGCCCAGCCTCTGACCATCAGCTATATTAAAAATAATTTGGCGCTGGTGCACAACGGCAATCTGGTCAATGCCAATGCCCTGAAGCGGGAATTTGAACTCAAGGGCTCTATCTTCCAGACCACTGCGGATACCGAGGTCATTGCCTATGCCATTGCCCGGCAGCGTCTGGAATGTAAGTCCATTGAGGAGGCGGTGCTGAAGGCCACCCGGCAGCTGGTAGGGGCGTTCAGCCTCATCGTCATGAGCGGTGAAAAACTCATTGCGGCCAGAGACCCATGGGGATTCCGTCCCCTCTGCATCGGGAAGCGTGGGGACGCATGGGTGATCGCTTCGGAGACCTGTGCACTGGATGGCGTGGGTGCCAAGTTTGTCAGAGACGTGGAGCCCGGCGAGGTGGTGAAGATCTCCAAGGGAGAGCTTACCTCTTACAAGGACAACTGTCGGGGCAACGGGCATATCTGCATTTTTGAGTATATCTATTTTGCACGGCCTGACAGCGTGATCGGCGGACAGGGGGTCCATGAGGCCCGGCTGGAGGCTGGACGGATTCTGGCTCGGCAGAGCCCGGTGGATGCGGATGTGGTCATCGGTGTTCCGGATTCCGGCTTGGATGCGGCACTGGGCTATGCGCAGGAGAGCGGCATTCCGGTGGCGGAGGGCTTCCTGAAAAACCGCTATATTGGCCGTACCTTCATTAAGCCGGAGCAGTCCTCCCGGGAGACGGCGGTGAAGCTGAAGCTCAGCCCCATGCGCAGCCAGATTGAGGGCAAGCGGGTCGTTATGATCGATGATTCTATTGTCCGTGGCACCACCTCCAACCTGATTACCAATTTGCTGCGGGATGCAGGCGCAAAAGAGGTTCATGTAAAGATTTCTTCCCCGCCCTTTATTTCTCCCTGCTATTTTGGTACCGATGTACCGGATAAAGACCATCTGATCGCTTGCAAGATGAATCTGGAGGAGATCTGCAAGCATATCGGTGCGGATTCGCTGGACTATCTTCGGGTGGAGAGCCTTCGGGAGCTGGTGCCGCATATCAAGGGCGATTTCTGCCATGGCTGCTTTACCGGGGAGTATCCGGTGGAGATTCCGGATGATGTGTGATGGTGACATAAAAACTTTTTAACTTGCATAAAACGCGGTAAAGCAAGAGAAAACTACGGAAAAATACAAAATGATGCAAGAAAAATGTTTTATGCATCAAAAATATGTTGACAAAGCCAATGAGGGATTGCTATAATACCCACATCGGCAGGCGCTTCGCATTCCTGCGGAGCGCCTTTTCTTTTATGGGGTGTGCCCCACAATATACATAAGGAGGAATTTATTGTGGCGAAATATACCAAAGAGGACATCATCCGTTTGGTGGAGGAAGAGGATGTTAAGTTCATCCGCCTGCAATTTTCTGATATTTTCGGAATGCTGAAAAATGTAGCGGTCACGGCATCCCAGATCGAAAAGGTTGTGAGCAATCAAATCATGATCGATGGCAGCTCCATTGAGGGCTTTGTCCGCATTGACGAGTCTGATCAGTATCTTCGCCCGGATCTGGATTCCTTTGCCATTATGCCGTGGCGTCCTATGAACGGCAAGGTGGCACGTCTTATGTGCTCGGTCTACAATCCCGATGGCACGCCCTTTGTGGGAGATCCCCGGAATGTGCTGCAAAAGGCCATTGACGCTGCTGCTGCGGAGGGATACGCCTTTAACGTGGGGCCGGAGTGCGAGTTCTTCCTATTTGAGACCGATGAGAAGGGGCGGCCTACCACGGTGCCGCAGGATGAGGCCGGTTATTTTGATTTGAGTCCCGTGGATCATGGCGAGACGGTTCGCCGTGATGTCTGCCTTGCACTGGAGGCCATGGGCTTTGAGATCGAGGCCAGTCATCATGAGGTGGCGCAGGGCCAGCATGAGGTGGACTTTAAGTATGCCGAGGCCATGACAGCAGCAGACCGTATCGAGACCCTGAAGCTCACGGTAAAGACCTATGCTTCCCGTAACGGCCTCCATGCCACGTTTATGCCCAAGCCCATTTTCGGCATCAACGGCAGCGGTATGCACATCAACATGAGCCTGTTTAAGGATGGAAAAAATGCCTTTTATGACCCGGCGGATCCCCGTGGCCTCAGCAAGACAGCCTACAGCTTTATTGCAGGACTGATGCTCCATGTGCCCGGTATGGCGGCGGTGCTCAACCCGCTGGTCAACAGCTATAAGCGGCTGGTGCCCGGCTATGAGGCGCCCTGCTATGTGGCGTGGTCGGCCAGCAACCGTTCGGCCCTGATCCGCATTCCCTCTGCCAGAGGCAATGCCACACGGGTGGAACTCCGGTGCCCGGATCCTGCCTGCAACCCCTATCTGGCGTTGGCAGTATGCCTTGCGGCCGGTCTTGACGGCGTAAAGCGCGGGCTGACTCCCCCGGAGGAGATCAAGGCCAACATCTTCGCTATGACCCCCGGAGAGCGGGAAATGAATGGGATACGCTCTCTGCCCGCCAATTTGAAGGAAGCCATTGATGCCATGGAGGCAGACGGCCTGATCATGGATACCCTGGGCGAGCATGCAAGCACCGCCTATCTCACCGGAAAAAAGCAGGAGTGGGAGGACTACCGTACCAGCATCAGTCAGTGGGAGGTAGACCGCTACCTGATCCGATACTGATTCGGGCTTCTGCCCGGAGAATTCGGAAAGGAGTGCGGTGGAGATGAATCATATACTGGTGGCTTTTGCCGGGGAAAAGACCCGGCAGCGCATGACAGATATCTTTGAATCCACCGGAATTCGCGTTTCAGCGGCCTGCTGCAGCGGAGCGGAGGTGCTCAGATGGACAGGACGGATGAGCGGCGGTGTGGTGCTCTGCGGCTATCGGCTCCTTGACATGATGGCGGATGAGCTCTATGAGAGCCTGCCGCCGGGTTTTTCCATGCTGCTGCTGGCAACGCAGATGGAGCTGGAGAGCTGTGCGCACCCGGAGATCTGTAAGCTCTCTGCGCCGGTACAGCGTTCGGAGCTGGTGGATTCCATACGGATGCTGCTGGATCAGGGGGGCGTGGAGTCCGCACCGGTGCCCAAGCGCTCGGCGGAGGACAAGCTGCTGATCACCCGTGCCAAGGAATTGCTCATGAGCCGGAACTGTATGACGGAGGAGCAGGCCCACCGGTTTATCCAAAAGCGCAGTATGGATACCGGCGCAAAAATGGTGCAGACTGCCATGCGGATCTTGGATGGTCAAATTGTGATATCTTGATGCTTGAATAAAAAGTTGTCCCGGCCCGAACGGACTGGGACAACTTTTTTGCTTATTCGACAGGGGTTCGAACTACGCCGATAAACAGAGGGGTGCCGCTGTCGGAGGTGATGAGGTAGAGGAAGGGACGATTCAGGTTCATTTCAATGATCTCCGGATCATCATTCGGTGCGGAGGCAGCCTCACCTTCCAGCGCAGTAAAGCCGGAGGCCTCGATCCCCTGCTCATTGATGGAAATATGGGTGCCCTGCAGGGCCTGAGACAGATACAGGGCGGAATCCGCAATACCGGAAAAGTCCGGGCTGCCATCGAAGAACGCATCCGTAAGACCCATAGCCTTCAGTGTATCTGCGTAGTCCGCCATGGTGTCGGTTTCGAACTTCGGGATACTCCACTGGATTTGTGCGTCAGTATAGTCGTTGTTTTCAAAAATCTCCCACAGGGTGTCCTCCTGCAGCAGGTCTTCCACACTGACACCGTCGCCGGAAAGTACGAAATACATGGACCCGGTACTGAGATGGATGCTGGATTTGATATAGCTGTCTGTTACAACAGCGCTGCCGGAGCTTTGTGTCATATGCATATAGTCACAGGTGACAGCTTCGCCGGAGGCTGTGGTGAAGGAATCCGATGTTGTTTTTCCTGCATCAAATTCATCATGCCACTGAGCCTGATACCAAACGGTATTGACAATGGCCATTGCAGTGTCTGCGGGAAGGGAGAGATTCTGGAGTGCGCTGTCCATGATCCCGCCGGTGTGCTGGCTGATCCACAGCCCCAGTGCCTGTGCGGTATCCTCGGTGCCAAAGTCTGCGGCATAGACATCACAGTAGAGATTGGCGGCTGCGGACATGACCCAGTCCTGATGATAGCCCACGGACGTACCGGTATCCTGCTTTTCGTCCAGCCACAGGGAGTTGGCGGTTTTTAGTAAATCGGGGCCAAGATCCTTCTGATTGACCCGATAGAGCTTTCCGGATTCTTCCACCAGTGTGTCGGTGTCGCTTTGCCCCAAGAGGCTCAGCAGCTGATCCTTGGTGCTGCCCTCTGCGCCGCTGGCAAGGACAGAAAGCGCTTCATAGAGGCTCAGGGGAGAGATGCACTGACTCGTTTCCTGTCCGGAAAGCGCCTTGGCGGCCAGCCGGTAGGAAAAGGCGTTGACCGCATAGCGGGTGTCATCGCTGATGGCGTTGGCCGACCAGTTCTGGCTGGTTTCCTCATCCGTCTGGGGCGGTGCGGGAGGTTCGGCGGCGGCCAGCAGGGTAATGCTCTCCGGCATAGCGGCAGAGGATGGGGCTGCGGTAGGCAGGTCTTCTCCCGTGCTGTCTTCGGATATTGCGGCGGAAGGAGCAGTGCCCAGTGTTTCACTCCCATGGGTGGGGGCGCTGGAAGCCCATGGCTTCAGATAGAGGACGGTACCGCCGGCTGCGATCACCAGGGCGGCACAGGCGGCCAGAGCTGCAATGCGGAGGACAGGCGGCTTTGCTGCTTTGCGGGGGCGCTTTCGGGAGTCCATAATATAGGAATCTTGGGCATTGCCCAGCAGCTTCAACAGTTCAAAGGAGGTCACAGAGCGACACCTTCTTTCTCCATCATGGCCCGAAGCTGCTTCCGCTGCCGGTGCAGGATCGAGGTCACCTTGCTCTCGCTGATGGAATAGGCGGCGGCAATTTCCCGGATGGAGCTCATATGCCAGTAGCGGCGGAGGAAGATATTCCGCTTGTCTTCCGGCTGACGTGCCAAAAACGCACGGATTACCCGGGTCACCTCCTTGGCGTCCAGCGCCTCTTGGGGGGTGGGAGTGCCGGAGACACACTCCTGAAGCTCCTCCAGCACCAGCTGGGTTTCGCTGCCCCCACGCTTCTGAGCTGTCAGGGCACGATAGCGATCCAGCGCCAGATTTCGGGTGATCCGTCCGATCCATGCCCGGAATACCGAGGGCTTTTGCGGCGGGATCTTATTCCAGACGGTGAAGTAGGTGTCGGATACGCATTCGTCGGTTTCCTCCAGGGTGTGGAGAATCCGGTATGCGATGCCGCGACACCAGCCGCCATATTTTTCATGGGTGGCCACAATGGCCTGCTCACTGCGTTTCCAGTATAGCTGGTAGATCTCTTCGTCTTCCATGGTATTTCTCCTCTCACAAAGGGACTTCATTCTAATAGACGGAAAAAGAAAGGGATATATTGCAAAAACGATAAGAAAAATGGAACCGCCGCAGGATCGGAAGAGCTCCGATGCCGCAGCGGGTTCGGTTGATCATTTTCGTGGCTCTTTCCAGTCAAGACCATGGAGCCACTTGAAAGAAAAGCGCTTCCAGCGGGTCAGCGTCAGCGGTGTAAGCCGAGCCATGTCAAGGATGCTCTGACGGTAGGGCTCCAGCTCTTCCGGGGTAATGGTGTGCTGACTGAATTTGGCTTTTAGTGCCAGTGCCTCCTGCTCCTCTGTGAGAGAAGCGCCCCACAGTGCCAGCTGCTGGGCATAGAGCCAGAGGTTCAGCACGGCCTGATTGGGATTAGCGGTATACACGGCATGTCTGCGTCTGCGGCGCAGGATCAGTCTGCGTATGGCCAACGTCAAAGCGGTAAGCAGCAGAAGAACCGGAATCGCAATCACAAGGGCCAAAAGAATACGAGAGCCGACCTTTCGGATCTGACTGCCTCCGGATACTGGGGAGGGCGAGGGGCTGGGGGAAGATTCCTGCTGACTGCTGTCTCCGGTACCTTCCGGAGAAGGAGAGGGAACGGCAGCCTCAGAGGGGCCGGCAGGCTCCGCTACACTTTCCATGGGCTCCGGCGTGGGAGAGGGAGTCTGTGCAGGGGGCGTTTCCACATCCTGCTCCAGCTCGGGGAGCATGGAGGTCTCGCCAAAGCCGGGCGTTGCCTCAATGGGGATCCAGCCCAGTCCGCTGAGATAGATCTCAGCCCATGCATGGGTGTCCTGATCGGTGACATCTGTCACCATACTGTCATCGGTGACCGTGACCCGGTAGCCGGAGGCGTAACGGGAGGGAATCCCCAGTGCACGGTACATCACTGCGGCGGCAGTAGCAAAATGGACACAGTAGCCCTCCTGACTTTGCTCCAGAAAATACAGGGCAAAGTCAAAATTCACCGGCTGCCGGGAGACATTGAGCTTATAGGTGCCGATATTTCGCACAAACTCGGCGACCCACGCCACGGTCTGGGCGGTGGACATATCCGGCTCATAGCCGTATTCCAGCGCCAGATTATAGAGTTCCTGTCGGGTATCCTCGGGAAGCTGGAGACAGTGATCCTGCACGTACTGGTCATAGTCGGCATTGGCGTAGCTGGAGGTGGTGATGTCCAGCGAGCGGACACCGGGCCAGTAATAAACGACATAATCGTCTTCATTGATATTGATCCGAAGATCACTGAGGATATCCTCGGCGCTGGTACAGCTGATGTAGCCATAGGGGGCAAAGAGCACAGAGGCGCTTTCCTTTAGATTCTCGATCTGCACCGCAGCCTGACTGTCCGAGCCGAAGGCAGTACCAAGGGAGGTCTGTGCATAGACGCTCTGAGCCTGGGTGGCCTCATCGCTGGATTCCCAGCTGGTGCCGGTGTAGATATCTTTTGCGGCACCCCGCAGATAGAGGGGGCCGGACTGGGTGGCGCTGATCTGCAGCATCACCGTATCCTTACGCTGGCGGGTGCCCTGTTGGGTGAGATCCAGCGTCTTTGCGGTGTCTGCCCCCAGATCATCAGAAATGGCTCCCTTGGTGTCCCGGGACAGCGCATTCTGCATGGGGCCGGGCAGCTGATCCAGAATACTTTGCAGCAGCTGGGGCAGCTGCTCATTTCTGGTGTCATCCTTGGGATAGGCAATACCGATGACGCCCAGCAGCAGCACTACAGCCATCATGATGAGGCCGGTGCGCAGTGCATCCATGGAGGCGGGCTCGCCGGGCCGCTCCCGGCTCAGGAGTACCGTGACCCATACGGTCAGGAGCATTACCAGCGGAGTGGCATGGGGCGGGGTGTCGTTAATGATGACGCAGATCAGCAAAAACGGCAGTGTGCCCGCCACGGTGATCAGGCAGGAGCGGTAGCCCACACCCCATGCGATCCAGACCGTCAAAAGGACGGCCACTACGGAGAAAAACAGTGTGGTGCTCTGGGGCAGGGATGGATCCGGCGCCGCAGGAATCACAAAAGAGAAATTGGGGTAGGCGGTGGAAAAACGGCTCAGAATATCATGAACCAGCTGCACAAAGGTGGGGGACATGGAAGAAAACAGCTCTGTAAACAGCGCTGCTGCGCCCACGGCCAATATGGCTGGGATCAAGACCCACAGGGCCTTTTTGTGCATAAAGCAAAAGGTGAAGATCAGAGATGCCGCCAGGCATACCAGACTGACTACGGGAAGAGAGAATGAAATGGAAAACGCAGAGGTAAAAGAAAAAATCGTACCCAGCGTTCCCATGGCGGCCAGCAGCGTGCTGATCAGCAGCTTGGGGAGATTCTTTATCACGGGTGCTTCGCCTCCCCTCCGACACCGGCGGAAAGCAAAATCTCACCGGGGCGCATAAGCCCGGCGCCGGCCTTCTGACCGGCGGGCTGTGCAAGCATTTTGATGATCACATCGTCCAGCTGCCCCTGAAGCGCAAGAATCTGCTGGGTCTTGCCAGCTGCATCCAGCCACAGCAGCTGAAGTCCGGCATTGTTCTGCTTGAGGTATATGATACACCATGCCAGCTGATCCAGGGCGAGATCCCGGCCATCGGGGTCTGCGGGCCAGTCCAGCCAGATGGAGGCAATGCGTTCCACCGGCTCCAGCGTATCCCGGACAACGGTCTTATCCAGAGCGGCACTCTTTTTCCAGTGGATGGATCGGAGCGTGTCGCCGGTGCGGTACTCCCGCAGATCATAGGGATTGCCGCCGCCGGTGAAGGGCCGGGCAATGAGCTGGGAGCCCATGGACCAGTCGGGGTGCTCCGGCGGCTCCGCCGGGAAGGGCACAACGGTCACAGTGACCGGAGCGACTTTTTTTACCGGCATGGGGAGCAGTCCCATGAGGTCCAGAATCCGCAGACCCTTTAGAGAGCATTCGTACTGGCAGCAGTGGGAGGTGTCCAGCGGAAAGCCATCGTATACGCTTTTCAGACGGATCTTCTGCACCTGCCCCGTGACCATACTGGTGGTGCGGAGCTTGCCGCGAACCGGGCCGGTGGCAAACAGCCGGCTCTGCCGCAGGGTCAGCGTCAGGGTGGCTTCTCCGCCGCGGATGACCTGATCCGGCACGGTCAGCAGCACCTGCGTATAGAGGGCCCCGGGCAGGCTGATGAGCCATGAAAAAATGGGCAGAATCAGCGCCATCACCAGCAGCATACCGGCTACATACCCCGTATAGGCAATGCGGAACAGGCACAGCACCAGCAGCATTGCCAGATAGACAATACGGTTTTTCAGCATAGACGCCTCACTTGATCTTGGGGGCAGGAACCTTATGGAGAATGCCGTTGCAGATATCCCGGGCGTTCTTTTGATCCTGCTCGGCCTGACGGGTCAGCAGCAGCCGATGGGCCACTGTGTCGGTGAAGATAAACTGCACATCGGCGGGAATCACATAATCCCGGCCCTGTACCCATGCCACGGCACGGCTCATGGAGGCCAGTGCCACCGAGGCCCGGGGCGATGCGCCCTGACGGAGATCCGGGTGGCTTCGGGTGGCGGTAATGAGCCGGACGATATATTTGAAGATATCATCAGAGGCATAGGTGGCGGCCACCTTGTCCTGAATGGCGGCAATGATCCCCTGATCGGCCACAGCGGTAATGGTATCCAGCGGGTTGCAGCTCTGCTTCCGGCGCAAAAGCTCCAGCTCATTTTCCGGTGCAGGATAACCCATGGTCAGGCGCATCATAAAGCGATCCATCTGAGAATCCGGCAGCAGCTGCGTGCCGGAGGAGCCATAGGGGTTCTGGGCCGCAATGACCATAAAGGGCCGGGGCAGGGGATGGGTAACGCCATCGACGGTTACCTGACCTTCCTCCATGGCCTCCAGCAGTGCAGCCTGAGTCCGGGAGGATGCCCGGTTGAGCTCGTCTGCCAGAAAGAGGTTGCAGAGGATCGCACCCTCCTGATATTCTGTGGTGCCCTTTTCCTTATTATATACGGTGAAACCGGTGACATCGGTGGGCATCACGTCCGGGGTAAACTGCATGCGCCGATAGTTGAGCTGCAGGGCCCGGGAAAAAGCAACGGCCAGCGTGGTCTTTCCTACGCCGGGCTTGTCCTCCAGCAGCAGATGTCCGCCTGCCAGCATGGTGAGAAATGTTTTTAAGATCATATCATCCTTACCGACAATGGCACGGCGTACCTCGGTAAGTACCTGTTCTGCATAATTCAAAGTGTATACCTCTTTTCTCATAGGTGGTACTGGGGCAAATCTGCCCACAATCCATTTTATTTTATCATAGGTCGGCGGGGCATTCAAGTGTGGTGGGCGGAAATGTATCAAAGGCGTAACGGAAAGGCTGAAATGATCCGAATTGACGGAGAATAACCTGACAAAGTGAACAAAGAATGCGATGATGTTTGACAAAATGCACAAGGGAAATAGAATGGGGGTTTGATATAATATATATAATGATCTGCCTGTAAGGAGGGACTCCTCGGGCGGATCGCAAGGAAATTTGTATTCTGCGCCGCATACCGGCGGCGAAAGTGAGGTACATATGAGCAGACTTACCATCAAGTCGGCGTCCCGGGTGCAGACCACCATGGAGGGCATCTACACGGATATGGAACGCCGCATTATTGCCAGCCCTCCGGGAATCTGTCCTGTGGATCTGACCTCTGCGTTTCTGAAGCTATGTCGGGCCCAGACCTGCGGAAAGTGCGTGCCATGCCGTATTGGCCTGACCCAGATCGCCAATATGATCTATGAGGTACAGTCCAATACCGCTACCATGGAGACGCTGGAACAGATTCGCAACACGGCCCGGATCATTGAAGACTCCGCAGATTGTGCATTGGGCGTTGAGGCGGCCAGAATGGTGCTCAGAAGTCTGGATGGCTGCTGGGAGGACTATGTGGAGCATGTACAGCACCACCACTGCTCCAGCATTGTGACCCAGTCCATTCCCTGCGTGGCTAGCTGTCCCGCAGGTGTGGATATTCCCGGCTATGTGGCGCTGGTGGAGCAGGAGCGGTATGCTGACGCAGTGCGGCTGATCCGCAAGGACAACCCGCTGCCGGTGGCCTGTGCTATGATTTGCGAGCATCCCTGCGAAAGCCGCTGCCGCCGGACGCTGCTGGATGCGCCCATCAATATCCGGGGGCTGAAGCTGGCGGCGGTGAACTTTGCCGGTACAGTGCCGGCACCCAAGTGCGCCGAGTCCACAGGCAAGCGGGTCGCCATCATCGGCGGCGGCCCCTCGGGCCTCTCTGCGGCCTACTATCTCCAGCTCATGGGCCATCAGTGTACGATCTTTGAAAAGCGGAAACATCTGGGCGGCATGCTCCGGTACGGCATTCCGGGCTACCGGCTGCCCCGGGAGCGGCTTCAGGCGGATATCGACTGCATCCTCTCCACCGGTGTGGAGGTGCGGCGGGAGACCGGCGTGGGCCGTGGCGAGGGCATGATCTCCATGGAAGAGCTCCGGGCGCAGTATGACGCAGTGTTTATCTCCATTGGTGCCCACGATGATAAAAAGCTGGGCATCCCCAATGAAAATGCCGAGGGCGTATTGTCCGCAGTAGATATGATGGGCGCCATTGGCGATGGCATCATGCCGGACTTTCGGGGAAAACGGGTCTGTGTGGTCGGCGGCGGCAACGTGGCCATGGACTGTACCCGCAGTGCCATTCGGTGCGGTGCGGAAAAGGTCTCCATTGTCTACCGGAGAAGAATGGTGGACATGACAGCCCAGACGGAAGAGGTGCAGGGAGCGCTGGAAGAAGGCGCTGAAATGCTGGATCTCCATGCGCCCATGAGCATTGAAGTGAACCGGGACGGACAGGTCACGGGCCTCTGGACAGAGCCAAAGCAGGTGGGACTGATCCACGACCGCCGGGCGGATGTGATCGGCAGTGGCCGCAGCCCGGAGTTGATCCCCTGCGATGTGGTGGTGGTGGCTGTGGGCCAGTCCATTGACACCCAATACTTTGCGGAGGAGGGCATCCCCATCAAGCGGGGGGTCATTGATGCCCAGGACTGGACAGCGGTGGATAATGCCGAGGGCGTATTTGCCGGCGGCGACTGCGTGACCGGCCCCAAGACCGCCATTCGGGCCATTGCAGCCGGTAAGGTGGCAGCGGCCAACATCGACAACTATCTGGGCTATTATCACCAGATCACGGTAGATGTGGAGATCCCCGAGGTGAGTCTCCGGGATCACAAATACTGCGGACGGGTCAACCTCACCGAGCGCTCTGCGGCGGAGCGAAAGGATGACTTTGACCTGATGGAGAAGCCCATGTCCGCCAAGGATGCCAGTCAGGAGGCCAGCCGCTGCCTGCGGTGCGATCACTTTGGCTGCGGTATTTTCAAAGGAGGCAGAAGAAACGAATGGTAAATGTAATGGTCAACGGGATCCCCGTAGCAATGCCGGAGGGAAGCACCATTCTGGAGGCCACAAAGCAGGCCGGCTTTCCGGTCCCCACCCTCTGCTTCCTGAAGGATATCAATGAGATCGGCGCATGTCGGGTATGCGTGGTGGAGCTGGAAGGCGCTGACCACCTGATCACGGCCTGCAACAACAAGTGCATCGAGGGAATGAAGATCCATACCAATTCCCAGAAGGTCCGGGAGGCACGGCGCACCAATATTGAGCTGCTGCTGAGCCAGCATCGGATCAACTGTCCTGCCTGCAATCGGGACAAGACCTGCCAGCTTAAGAAGGTGGCGAACTCCATCAATATGGATGACACCATGAATTTCCGGCATGTCTATCCTGCGGACAACTGGGATAATACCTTCCCTCTGATCCGCAATGAGAGCAAGTGCATCAAGTGCATGCGCTGCGTCTCTGTCTGCGAGAAGGTGCAGACCCTTGGCATCTGGGATATGGTCGGTACCGGTGCGCATACCACTGTGGGCGTATCCGGAGGCCGTACCATTCAAGAGGCGGACTGTGCTCTGTGCGGCCAGTGCATCACCCACTGTCCCGTCAACGCCCTTCGTTCCCGGGACGACACCAAGGCAATTTTCGGCTTGGGCGGCGCACTGAATGATCCCAATAAGATTGTTGTGGTGCAGGTGGCGCCTGCGGTTCGGGCAGCTTGGGGGGAAGTGTTTGACCTGCCCCCGGAGGTCGCCACGGAAAAGCGGCTGGTTACGGCGCTGAAGCGCATAGGGGTAGACTATGTATTTGACACGAATTTCTCTGCTGACCTGACCATTATGGAGGAGGGAACGGAGTTCCTTCAGCGGATGCAGGATGGGACGCAGCACAAGTGGCCGATGTTTACCTCCTGCTGCCCCGGCTGGGTGCGGTTCCTGAAGTCTCAGTATCCGGATATGGTGGGAGAGCTTTCGACCGCCAAATCCCCCCAGCAGATGTTCGGCGCAGTGACCAAAACCTATTTTGCAAAAAAGATCGGGGTAGACCCCGAGAATATCGTCTGCGTTTCCGTAATGCCCTGTGTGGCCAAGAAGGCCGAGGTGGATATTCCCAATATCAACGATGCGGGAGCGGGGAAGGATGTGGATTATTCCATCACCACCCGTGAGATCTGCCGGATGATCTCCGCCGATCAGGTGGATGTGAAGGCACTGCCAGAGACGGATTTCGATTCGCCCTTGGGAACCGGTACCGGCGCAGCGGTGATCTTTGGCGTCACCGGCGGCGTTATGGAGGCGGCCCTCCGCACCTGTGCCTATGTGCTCACCGGAGAGAATCCGGATCCGGACAAGACGTTCCTGGGTGCCAGAGGCATGGACGGATGGAAGGAAGCCGAATATGACGTTGCGGGCGTTCAGGTGCGTACTGCGGTGGTCAGCGGCCTTGGCAATGCAAGAAAACTGATCCGTGCCCTTCGGCGGGGCGAGGTGCAGTATGACTTTGTGGAAGTCATGGCATGTCCCGGCGGCTGTGTGGGCGGCGGCGGCCAGCCCATCCACTACAACGAGGAGCGGGCCGGAGAACGGGGACAGGTGCTCTACCGCTACGATGAGAAGAATGTCATGCGGTTTTCCCATGAGAATCCGGAGGTGCAGGCACTCTATCAGGAGTTTCTGGAGACACCATGCGGAGAGAAGGCGCATCATCTGCTGCATACCGATCATTTTGGATGGCAGATGCCCCTTGCCCCCAATCTGGACGAGGATGTCCGGGTGATCCGTAAGGTAAGATAAGAGATAGAAGCAGTGCTGACCGGAAAAGTCGGCACTGCTTTTTTCAAATGGATGAAACACTTTGGCTGTAAATTACGCCTAGTATCATAGAAGCAGGCGAAAGGAGGGGGCAGTATGGAAGATCAGAGCATCGTAGCGCTGTATATGGCACGCAGGGAGGAGGCCATCACCAGAACTGACGAAAAATACCGCAGATTGGCTGTGTATCTGGCAGGAAATATTCTCACGGTCAGAGAGGATGTGGAGGAGTGCGTCAGCGATGCCTATCTGACCCTGTGGAACACGATCCCACCCCAACAGCCCAAACGGCTGGGGGCCTATCTTGCCAAGGTGACCCGGAGCCTGGCCATTGACCGGTGGAGACGCGGCCAGACGAAAAAACGGGGCGGCGGTCAAATTGTCTATGCGCTGGAAGAGCTGGAATACATGGTGTCCTCAGACGGAAGCGCAGAGGACACCGTGCTGAAACAAGAGCTGCGGGAGACCTTGGGACGATTTTTGGCGGGGCTGAACGATACCCAGCGGCGTGCGTTCCTGATGCGGTACTGGTATTTTGCATCGGCTCAGGACATTGCGGGGGAGCTGGGAATGACAGGGGCAGGAGTGCGGACAATGCTGCACCGACTGAGAAAGCAGCTCAAAGCATATTTGGAACAGGAGGGAATGCAGCCATGAAGGGCATGGATCTCATAGAGGCGCTGGAAGATATTCGGGAGGACTGGATCGAGGATGCCATGCCTACGGGCAGGCGGCGGCCACCCAATTGGCTAAAGCATCTGTCGTTGGCTGCCTGCTTGATCTTGATGATTGGGTTCTCGGCTACGCTGCTAATGCGATTTGGGGCAGAACCGCAGCAGAAAGCCGCAGCGCCCGATGCGGCATCCGCAATGCCGCTGCCTGCATCGCAGGAAGAACAGGAACAGGAGGAGCAGACAGAGGAAGAACTGTTTTATGCGCAGTTTTATCAGTTGGATCGGCAGTCCATGGAGGACTATATCACGCAGCATCCCGAGACGCTGGAACATGGCTGGCAGGGCATTGACATCAATGCCGCAGGATTGGAAGACGGCGGCATTGAACTCTATACCGGTCAGGGAGATCAGGTGCTGGCACTGGATGCCCGGAACGGGATCCTGCTGATCCGGGTCTATTTGGAGGAGGATGGACATTCCAGCAGGGGCGTGCTTGCCATCTGCAAGAACACTTCCGCCCTTCGGCTCTGCGGGGCCTCTTCCTTGCCGGATACAGGAGAAACGGTGGGGGAGATCTGCGAGGAAAACGGCGGACTGCTGGCCATGACAGGCAGTACCTTTTTAGACGATGGCAGCAGCGACGGCGGCCAGATATCCGGCCTTGCTGTGTGCAGCGGTATTGAGATGGGCTCCCGTCTGGGCGGCTATGGCGACAACCGGCTGGAACTCCGCAACGATAATCGGATGTACATCGTAGACTCTGCATCCGCTGTGGACAGTGATACCCGGGATGCCTGCGAGTTCCGTCCCGCACTAATCGTGGACGGCGAAAATGTGGCCGGAAACAGCACATGGAACAGCCCGAATCCCCGTGCTGTTCTGGGCCAGAGCGACAGGTTGGAAACCATGATGATCGTGGTGGAGGGGCGCTTGTTGGACAGCCTCGGCTGCGGCGTGAAAGCGGTGGCGGATAAGCTGGAGCAATACGGCTGCGTTCAGGCGATGAATTTGGACGGCGGCACCAGCGCCATTATGTACTATAAGGGAAAGAATGTGACCCGCTGTTCCAATACGGAGCTTCCGAATGGAAGAAACATGCCGACGGCATGGGTGTATGGAGAGAAAGCGGAGTAAGCCACAGCACAGGGAGGCAGGATCCAGCTTCCCTGTGCTGATTTTCAATAACCGGCAGATCATATTTCCGTGCACTGCACTGGGAGAAGGCAATGCTTTTCTTTTTTCGTGGAGTGTGGTACACTAAACCATAAGAAACTCAGAAACTGGAATAAGCGAGGTAGCGATATGGCAAAAACGTTGGTACTGGCAGAAAAACCCTCTGTGGGCCGTGAACTGGCCAGAGTGCTGGGCTGCAAGAAGAGCGGCAACGGCTATTTGGAGGGAGAAAAATATATTGTCACATGGGCGCTGGGACATCTGGTGACACTGGCGGACCCGGACGTATATGATAAAAAGTATGAAAAGTGGGACATGCAGGACCTTCCCATGCTGCCCCAAAATATGAAGCTGGTGGTGATCCCGGAATCCCGGCGGCAGTTTCAGGCAGTTTCCTCGCTGATGAAGCGGGGCGATGTGACGGAACTGGTGATTGCCACGGACGCCGGACGGGAAGGCGAACTGGTGGCCCGGTGGATCATGATGAAGGCGGGCTGGAAGGGGAAGACCCAGCGGCTCTGGATCTCGTCCCAGACGGATAAGGCCATTCGGGAGGGCTTTCAGCATCTGCGGCCTGCAGCGGAATATGATAATCTCTTCCGGTCTGCGCAGGCACGCAGTGAGGCAGACTGGCTGGTGGGACTGAACGTCACACGAGCGCTGACCTGCAAGTACAATGCCCAGCTTTCCGCAGGACGGGTGCAGACTCCGACACTGGCCCTGATCGTTCGCCGGGAGGAGGAGATCAAGAAGTTCACACCCCGGGAGTTCTGGGGGATCACAGCCAAGCTGCCGGGCTTTACGGCCACATGGCGGGAGAACGGGAAGAATGCCCAGACATTCCAGCGGGAAAAAGCCGAAGCCATCCTGAAAAAAATTCAGGGGCAGCAGGCGGTGCTGACCAAAGTAGAGCGTCAGAGAAAAAACACGCCGCCTCCGGCTGCCTATGATCTGACGGAGCTCCAGCGGGACGCCAATAAGAGGTACGCCTATTCCGCCAAGGAGACCCTTTCTCTGATGCAGAGCCTCTATGAGCGGCACAAGCTGCTGACCTATCCCCGGACGGACTCCAGATATATTTCGGGGGATGTGGTGGAGACCCTGCCGGAACGGCTCCGGAGCTGTATGGTGGAGGAATATAAGCCTCTGGCACAGGAAATCTATCGAAATAAGCCGCTGAAAACCAAATATCTGGTGAATGATGCCAAGGTCACCGATCATCACGCCATCATTCCCACGGAGGAACAGCCGCAGCTTTATGATCTGTCCGGGCCGGAACGAAATATCTATGATCTGGTGGTACGGCGCTTTTTGGCTGTGCTCATGGATCCCTATGAGTATGAGGAAGTCCGTCTTACCATGACCATTGGCGGTGAGACCTTTACGGCAAAGGGAAAGCGTGTATTGCGTCAGGGGTGGAAAGCTGCCTACAACCGTTCCTTCCAGCTGGATGAGGAGGATGGAGACGAGCAGACGCAGAATCTGCCGGAGCTGAAAGAGGGGCAGAGGCTGACGGTGGAGTCCGCCGCACTGAAGCCCGGAAAGACATCCCCGCCAGCCCGCTATACCGAGGCTACACTGCTGTCCGCCATGGAGCATCCGGCGGGACAGGTCAGCGATCAGAATCTGTCGAAGATTCTGGAGGAGACCTCGGGACTTGGCACACCTGCCACCCGGGCAGATATCATTGAAAAGCTGTTTTCCACCTTCTATGTGGAGCGCCGGGGCAAGGAACTGGTGCCTACCTCAAAGGGGGTACAGCTGGTGGAGCTGGCCCCGGAGGAGCTGCGCTCTGCGGCCCTTACGGCCCAGTGGGAGGATCAGCTGGCGGCCATTGCCAAGGGCAAGGAAAAGGACCGGGACTTTGTGGAGAAAATGCGGAAGTATGCCACGGAGCTGGTAACAGAGGTGAAGGCCAGCGACAAGACCTACCGCCATGACAATCAGACCCGGACGCCCTGCCCGGACTGCGGGAAATATCTCCTGCGGGTAAAGGGAAAACGGGGCGAAATGCTGGTGTGCCCGGATCGGGAATGCGGCTATCGCCGGAGCCTTACCCAGACCACCAACGCCCGGTGCCCCAACTGCCATAAAAAGATGGAGCTCCGGGGCGAGGGAGAAAAGCAGATGTTTGCCTGTGTCTGCGGCTATCGAGAGAAGCTGTCCGATTTCAAAAAACGGCGGGCTTCGGCAGGTGCAGGGAAACGAGACGTCAGAAAATATCTGGCCAATCAGGACACCGGCGGCGGTAATACTGCCATGGCCGATGCACTGGCCAAATGGAAGGCGGCACAGGAGGCAAAGAACAAATGAAACTGATCTCATGGAATGTCAACGGCCTCAGGGCCTGTCTGGGAAAGGGCTTTATGGACTATTTTCAGGCGGCGGACGCAGATTTCTTCTGCCTGCAGGAGACAAAGCTTCAGCAGGGGCAGGTAGAGCTGGAGCTGCCCGGCTATCATCAGTATTGGAATTATGCGGAAAAGAAAGGATATTCCGGCACGGCCCTGTTTACCAAAGAGGAGCCGATTTCTGTTCGCTATGGTATCGGAATCGAAGAACATGATACGGAAGGCCGTGTGATTACGGCAGAGTTTCCGGAATACTTTGTTGTAACCGTCTACACACCGAATTCGCAGGATGAATTAAAACGCCTTGCCTACCGGATGGAGTGGGAGGATGCGTTTCTTTCTTACTTAAAAGGACTGGAGCAGGAAAAACCGGTGATTTTCTGCGGAGATCTGAACGTCGCAGCGACCGAGATGGATATCAAAAATGCAAAGGCAAATGAGAAAAACGCCGGCTTTACGAAAGAGGAGCGCGAAAAATTTGCTGTGATCAAAGAAAAAGGCTTTGTTGATTCCTTCCGTATGCTGTATCCGGACACCGTGACGTATTCCTGGTGGTCATACCGCTTTCAGGCACGCCAGCGGAATGCAGGATGGCGGCTTGATTACTTTATGGTATCAGAGTCCTTAAAAGATGCAGTTGCAGATGCCAAAATCCATACCGAAATTCTCGGTTCCGACCATTGCCCGGTGGAACTGGATTTAGAGGTATAACAATTGGTAACATTGGTCAATTGACAATTTTATTCAAATGATTTACATTAATAGTATGACAATTGCAACAAATTATAAAAAATAAGGGCGGGAATTATGATACAGACAAAAAACAGAGGAAAATATCGAATTTTACCGGGAAATCCGGAGAAAATGGGCGCATCGGCGACGAAAGACGGATACAATTTTGCCGTAGAAGTATCAGATGGAAAAAAAGCAGAGCTTCTGCTGTACCGGAAAGGTCACCAGAAACCGTTTCTTACCGTGCCGCTTCCGGAAGAGGAGCGCACTGGCGTGATCAGTTCCGTGGAAATCACAGGCCTGACGGTAGGAAAGTTTTCGTATGCCTACCGGATGGACGAAGCTTTCTGCTTGGATCCGTATGCGGGAGCAGTAGAAGGAAGAGAAACCTTCGGTGCACCGATGGAAAAAGAAGAGGGCGCCTGCTGCTGCCTTCTCCCGGAGTACCCGGTAATGCGCACCACCTCACTGCACCGGCCGTATGAGGAGACAATTCTGTATAAGCTCCATGTGCGCGGATTCACCAAAGACGGAAGCTCCCGTGTAAAGAACAAGGGAACGTTCCGCGGCGTGATCGAAAAAATTCCATACTTAAAAGAACTCGGTATCAATGCAGTAGAGCTGATGCCGTCCTACGAGTTTTTTGAGTGGACCTCCCTTACGGAGCCGGCCTATGTATATCCGGCGCCGGCGGAAGAGAAGCGCGTGAATTATTGGGGATATGGCACAAAGGCCCTGTATTTTGCTCCGAAAGCTTCGTATGCTGCATCCGCAGATGCCGTCGCAGAGTTCGCAGAGATGGTCGATGCCCTGCATGAGAATGGTATCGAATGTCTGATGGAATTCTGTTTTGCCCCGGGAACGCCTTCTGGTTTTGCCCTGCAGGTTCTGCACCACTGGCAGCTCCGCTATCAGATCGACGGTTTCCATCTGGTCGGCGATGCATCGCTGGCAGAAGAAGCGTCCAAAGATGCACTCCTTCGGAAGACGAAACTGATTTTCCTCGGTTTTGACGGCGCACGGATCTATCAGGGAAAACGCCCGTGGTTCCGGAATTTAGGGGAACACAATCAGGGCTACCAGTACCATATCCGCCGCTTCTTAAAAGGCGATGAGGGCAGCCTTTCCGACTTCACCTATTATCTGAGAAGAAGCCCGGAGACACACGGTGTGATCAATTATCTTGCGGATCACGACGGTTTTACCCTGTATGACAGCGTTTCCTACGAACAGAAACACAATCTGGACAACGGCGAAGACAATATGGATGGTTCCAACGAAAACCTGACCTGGAACTGCGGCGCAGAAGGCGTGACCCGGAAACCGGCTGTGCGCGCGCTGCGTCTCCGCCAGCTGAAAAATGCCGTTCTCATGCTGATGACAAGCCAGGGAACACCGCTGATTTACGGCGGCGATGAATTCGGCAACAGCCAGAAGGGCAACAACAACGCCTGGTGCCAGGACAACAAAACCGGCTGGATCGACTGGAAAGCAGCCGCTCGGAATCCGGAGTTTGCCGCCTTTGTAAAAGCAGCAATCGCCTTCCGGAAGGCGCATCCGGCGCTGCACGGCGAACGCGAGCCGCGCCTCATCGACTACAAATCCTACGGCTGCCCGGATATGTCCTTCCACAGCCAGAGAGCCTGGTTCTCCCAGATGGAAAACACATGCCGTTTTATCGGCGTCATGTACTGCGGAAGCTATTTCCAGGATAAAGACGGCAACAAGGACGACGACCTCTATATTGCCTACAACATGCACTGGAATCCGCATGAGCTGGCACTGCCGTCCCTCCCGGAGCAGAAGGTCTGGTATCTGACGGCCGACACCAACACACCGGAAGTCTTCCTGACAGAAGAAAATCAGAAAAAAGTCAGCGCAAAAACGGTCATCGTGCCGCCGCGCAGTATCATAATTTTAACAGGAAAGCAGGAGAAGAGACAGAATGATGAAAGCATGGCAGCACTTTAAAACCATTACCACACACAAAATGTGGGTCATGCGGTACTGCTTCAAAATAGGACTGTACTGGCAGGGACTGACCCACGACCTCTCGAAATATTCGCCGACGGAATTTCTGGTCGGCATGAAATACTATCAGGGCGACCGGAGTCCCAATAACGCCGAGCGCGAAGACACCGGCATGTCAAAATCCTGGATGCACCATAAAGGGCGCAACAAACATCATTTTGAGTACTGGGTAGATTATGCACCGGGAG
>ERZ773103.972-NODE-972-length-32249-cov-12.025346_pt1 | contig 32249 bp, 28 predicted proteins | sample MGYA00511118_ERZ773103 | MGnify/ENA primary metagenome ERZ773103 (study PRJEB29015, sample SAMEA2737821) | human gut metagenome | biome: human gut; feature: human-associated habitat; material: faeces | place: China | collected 2012 ... | reverse complement strand
ATAAGCTTTGACATCACATACAGGCAAGTAATTGAACTTTCCCCCTGCTTCTATTGCTTTTTGCATTAAATAAAATTCATCTCCTACATCAATTGCTAAAAATCCACCAATACTATTTAAATATTCTTTTTTAAACATCATTGTATCAGTTCCTGTGATATGGTGCATTAAATGCTTTTTTAATAGTTCATCAACACTATTACTCTTAATATACCCTCTTGTTCTTTTTTCAATCCTTTTTCCATTTTCATTTAATAACTCTAAATCTGTTACTGAATAATCTGCACCAGTATTAATCATATTATTTAATTGATTTTCTATTTTTTTAGGTAAATATATATCATCATCATCAAGAAATGTAATATATTGTCCCCTAGCAGCTCTTATTCCAATATTTCTTGTTTCTGCTGAACCTTTATTTACTTCATTTTTTATATATATTATAGGATGAATTTCATTGATGCTATCAAGAATTTCTTTAACCTTATAACTCCATTTTTCATCACCATTATCATCAACAACTATAATCTCTACTTTTTTATAAGTCTGCGCCATTATTGATTCTATTGCATTTTTTAACGATATATCACGTTTATAAGTTGCTATAATTACTGATACTAACATCTATTACTCATCTCCTATAATTCAAACTTTAATGTTTTATTTAATCTCTTTAATAACTGCTCTTTCTTCTTTATATACTACTTCCACAAATTTTACTTGTTCCCTGAACAACCTTTGTTCACATTCCAATAAAACAGCTTTCTCCAACAGTATCATATCCACTGAAATTACTGCCCCATAATACTGAACTATAATCACCAATTGCTGTGTCATGTCCTATACCACAATTTCCACTTATAATTACGTGATTACCTATTTTAGTATTAACCGTTAAAATAACACCTGGATAAATTATCGCTCCTTCACCTATTTGAACAAATCTACTTATATTTACCTTAGGATATATTATTGTAGCAAAGTTATACTCTTTTCCCTAATTTCGCTACAAATAATCCAGGCTGTTTCTCTACCAATGCCACCTTCACCTATGATTACGATATTTTTTATAACTATCTCCTATGCCACTTTCTCATTATTGTTATCTGCTTTACCCTCTTGTACACCTTCACTTTTGATAACTGATAAGGCAGTCATAAAAATAATTTTTATATCAAAAAATAAACTTTTTTTCATTAAATATTCCTTATCTAGCTTTACTTTTAAGCTTAAAGGGATTTCATCTCTACCATTGATTTGCGCCCATCCTGTTAATCCCGGCACTAATTTATGTACACCGGCTTCTGTCCTCATTTCTTTTAAATCAATTTGATTATAAAGAGCTGGTCTTGGGCCAACTATACTCATTTCTCCTTTTAATATATTAAAAAGTTGAGGTAATTCATCTAAACTTGTCTTTCTTAAAAACTTTCCAACCGGCGTTATCCATTGTTCTGGATTTTCCAATAAGTGAGTTGGTACATTAGGTGTATCAATTCTCATAGTTCTAAATTTATATATTTCAAATTCAACATTATTTTTTCCTATTCTTCTTTGTTTAAAAAGCATAGGTCCTGGAGATGTGAACTTTACAGCAAGTGATACTATTAAAATTATTGGTGATAATAATACAATTCCAATTAAACTCATTACAAAATCAAATAATCTCTTCATTTATTTCTCTCCCTTAACCCCTTTTAAGAAACTTTGCTATTTACTTCCTCAGGTTCTTTATATGTAGGTACATATTCTTTAAGTTTTTCTCTAAGTTTCTCATCACTTTCGTTTATAGCAATACTTAAAAGTTCATTTATTTTTCTTTCAACATCACCAAGTTCAAATTCCCCTGGTTTACCAATAAATATCTTCTTATGCCTTGTTTCTGTTAAACCTTCTTCATTCATCAAAAGCTCTTCATAAAGCTTTTCTCCTGGTCTAAGACCTGTAACTTCAATTTTAATATCTTTATGCGGTTCAAATCCTGAAAGCTTAATAAGATTTTCAGCCAACTCATAAATCTTTACTGGTTCTCCCATATCAAGTACAAATATTTCTCCCCCTTCTGCATAAGCACCAGCTTGCAGTACAAGTTGTGCAGCTTCAGGTATTGTCATAAAGTATCGTGTAATATCTTTATGTGTTAAAGTTACTGGACCACCACTTGCAATTTGCTTTTTAAATAAAGGAACTACTGAACCATTACTACCTAGAACATTTCCAAATCTAACAGCTACAAATTCTGTTTTGCTTATATTATTCATAGACTGAATAATCATTTCACACAATCTCTTTGTTGCTCCCATAACATTAGTTGGGTTAACTGCCTTATCAGTGGATATTAAAACAAATCGTTCAACGTTATGTTCACTAGCTAGTTTGGCTACATTAAAAGTACCCACTACATTATTTTTAATAGCTTCTGATGGGCTATCCTCCATTAGAGGAACATGCTTATGAGCAGCTGCATTGATGATGATCTGCGGATGATATTTTTCAAATACTTTTTCCAGTGCTTTTCTATGAGTAATAGAGCAAATTTCAATCTGTAAATCCAGTTTATTTCCATAGGCAATCTTCAATTCCTGCTGAACATCATATGCACCATTCTCATAAATATCTAAGATAATGATTTTCTTTGGATTCATCTTTGCCAACTGTCTGCAAAGTTCTGACCCAATGGAACCGCCACCACCTGTAATCAGTACGACTTTATCTTTGTAATATGCATTGGTACGTTCATCCGAAACAACCAGAGGTTTTCTAAATAAAAGTTCTTCTATATCAAATTCTCTAAGATGACGTTTCCCGCCGGCAGCATACATCGTCGGATAATCGTAAACTTTTAATTTATAACCTGCATTTTTGTAATATTCATAAAGTGCTTTCTTTTTATCTGCATCCATTGATGGGATTGCAAAAATAATTTCCTGTACCTCAAACTCTCCTAATTTCTGGAAAGTCGCTTCATCCTCTGACCACACCGGAATACCATGTATTTCACGTCCGACTTTTTCTTTATTGACATCAATGAAACCTCTCGGTATATATGCCGCCTCAGCGTTATTTAAAAGATCTTCTGCAAGACCAACTCCTACTCGTCCGGCACCTATAATCGCAACTTTAATTTTCTGTACTTCTTTTTCATTTCCAGCTTCCATTCCTGAAAACAGACGCAATAATATAGAAAGAATTTTTCCACCGACAGTTTTCCGGTTTCCACATTTATATGCGTAGCGATACATCATACGCAATGCTAAAGCACCTAATAAATTCAAACTTGCTAAAGAGAGCATTCTGGCAAATGTAATTTTTTGAACCGGAAGCATGAGTTCCAGACATAGATACACTATAAAAGCGATAGAGTCGGTAAATAACAGACGGATATAGCACTGGATTCCACCATATCTCCATACCTGTTCATAGATCTTACCCAAAAGACGTGCCGCAAAAATACACAGTGCAGATAAGCATACTTGTTGAAGTATCCCCGTAGACGATAACTTATCCATTCCACCATAAATAACCAGTAGTATAATTGCTACTACTGCATATACGATCAGGTCATACCCGACCAACATCCATCGTATATTCGGCGCACTATTCTGTTGTGTACGTTTTAATTCCCTGTTTTTTTCATTCGTTCTATTCATCGTGTACCCCCCCCACGAAAATCGGGGAGGTTTCATCCTTTCATATATTTATTTCTAATTATCTGTTTTACTATTTATCAATTGGTGTAAACAAAACAGTTCCCTGTTCTGTTTCAGTTCCTATATTCAATGCACTGGTGCTTTTAACAATTGTTCCAGACTTCAATGTACAGCCATCCCCAACAAGGCAATATGGCTCTACTACACTGTTGGCACCAACAACCGTTGCCTGCCCAATAGTACTTCCACAGCCAACAACAGCTCTTGGTTCAACAATACAGCCAGGCATTAAATTAGCTGATGGAGAAATAGTAGAATCCATATGAAATAAAACTGGAATATTGTAAAGTGCCTCCAACTTTTTATTCCACTCAAGTCTTTCTGTTCCATCGTCACATGCAGCTATTGCACAGTTATATTCCGGATAAAAACTTTCCACATCCTCCAGTTTTCCAATAGCTCCTTCTCTGTCATTATCTACAAAGGAGATTTCCTCAAAGCAACCCATTGACTCTGCTATCTCTTTTACATAATCTCCATATCTTTTAGAGGCTACAATTAATAATTTTCTTCCCATTTTCAACACACTCCTCATAATTATTCGTTTTTATTAGGTAAGTTCTATAACACGACGACTAGCCTGTGAATGTTCTTATTAAAAAGATCATTCGCAGGCTAGGTCAAACCTCCTTATCATAATTTTTCAGCTTATAGTGTGGGTCAAAATAAGCATCCAAGAAACCATTCTTTTATATTTGTTCCCCCGCTCAATCGACACAACACAAAGAAAAATTATCATAACGAAATTCGACTAAGCCAGCGAAACTCTTGTAAAATCAAGGTTTTTCTTGGTTGTCCCTATTATACCGCTATCTCCTATAAATATATCCCAAATCTGCGGCAGTTCATCCAAGCTATGCGCTCTTATAAATTTTCCAACTTTCGTAATATACTGTTCTGGATTTTCAAGCATATGCGTCGGTACATCATGTGGTGTTGAAACTTTCATAGAACGGAATTTATGTAGTTTAAAATACTTTTTGTTTTGTCCTATACGTTTTTGAGAAAACAAGACCGGTCCCGGATCTTCAATCACTATAGCCAGCGCAATAATCGCAAAAACAGGGGCTAGTACAATCAACCCGCCAAATGAAAGTATGATATCTATAATTCGCTTTATATATTTATCGTAAACCTTTGCTCTATAATCAGAATCACCTACTGCTTCAAGATGACCTTTCACTCCATCGGCGTTTTCTTTATCATGATTATCTTTGATAAAAATAACTTTTTTCCCTTCCATAGGATTTTTCTCTTTTGGAACATCTTCATAAACTGAAGATGTTTTCTTTACTTTTGCCAGTATAGATAATCCAGCAAAGGCTGTGCCTATAGCTACAAATGAAAGCGCCATCGCCCTTTTTATTTTTGTTTTATCCATTGACATTTCCTATCTTCACTCCCTGATGTCATTTTTGTAACTCTCAAATTGTCGCAAAAATATTTTTTCTTTCTATATATGCTCCTCATTGCCAAATGATATCAATAATCTATGTAAATTCATTTATTTTTGCTTTTTATATTTTTGCTTCCATTAACTCTACTTCCTCTCCCACTTCTTGGTTCACTTCTTCCGGTCTTTTAAATGTCGGCACAACTTTGCGCAGCATTTCTCTTGCCTGCTCATCGTCTCCGTTTTCGCAGACGTCTTTGAGCATTCTTAATTTTTCACGGATTGCTTCTGTCGGCAATGGCTTATCTTTTTCTCTGAAGATGAGATCGTTTTCGGTCTTATCAAGTTCTTCTGTTTTAACAAGAAGTTCTTCATACAGCTTTTCTCCCGGACGGAGTCCTGTCTCTACGATCTTAATATTATTTGCTCCTGACAGATGGATCATATTTTCTGCAAGATCCAGTATCTTGATCGGTTTTCCCATGTCGAGAACAAGCAGTTCGCCATTGTGAGCAATCACGCCGCTCTCCAACACGAGCTGAGACGCCTCCGGAATCGTCATAAAGTAGCGGATGATCCTTTTATCTGTAAGTGTGATCGGTCCACCGTTTTGGATCTGACGTTTAAACAGAGGAATTACACTTCCTGCGCTTCCTAATACGTTTCCGAATCTTGTCGCGCTGTATTTTACTTTTCCGTTAATGCTGGCGCTTTGCACGATCATTTCGCACATTCTCTTCGTTGCACCCATCACGTTAGTCGGATTAACCGCTTTATCTGTCGAAACCATCATAAAGCGTTCTGCGCCGTATTTCTCGCACATCTCAACGACAACCGCCGTTCCGAACACGTTGTTATTGATCGCTTCGATGCAGTTATTTTCCATAAGTGGAACATGTTTATGGGCAGCCGCATTAATAACGATCTGGGGATGATATTTTGAAAATACACGCTCCATTGCTTTTGAATCTGTAATCGAAGCGATTTCCACACTGATGCCCGGTTCGTTGCCATATGCGATTCTTAACTCCTGTTGAAGATCGTAAGCTCCGTTTTCATAAACGTCAAGGATGATCAATTTTTTCGGCCCCATTTTTACAATCTGTCTGCACAGTTCCGATCCGATCGACCCGCCTCCTCCTGTGACGAGGATTACTTTATCATTATAATAAGCATCTGTCTTTTCGTTCGTAAGCTTTCTCGGAGCTCTAAATAGCAGTTCTTCTATATCAAATTCTCGAAGCGATCTCTTTCCGCCTGCCATCTGCATCTTAGGATAATCGTACATCTTCACTTTATATCCGGCATTTTTATAATAAAGATATCGCTCTGTTCTTCTTTCATCCGCCATAGACGGCAGCGCAAAGATAATTTCCTGTATTCCGTATTTTTTCAGTTTCTGAAACGTCGCCTCGTTTTCAGATAATACGGGAAGTCCCTGTATCTCTCGTCCGCCTTTTGATTTATCGATATCCACAAAACATTTCGGCACATAGGATGCCATCTTGTTTGCCAACAGTTCCCCTGCCAGAGTAACTCCGACATTTCCTGCCCCTATGATCGCCACTTTGATCTTCTGATCGTCTCTTGTTTCCCCCACTTCAATTCCGGCAAATATTTTCAGCAGTGCGGCTAAAATTTTACCTGAAAAAGTTTCCAGGTTGCTGCACTTATACGCATAACGGTAAGACATTCTCATGATCAGCGCTCCCATGGTGTTTACCGTACTCAACACCAGAAGGCGCGGAAATGAGATATGAGCGACCGGAAGAACAGATTCCAAAATCACATATATTAAAAATGCCACACAATCCGTACAAACTAAACGCATGTAGCATTGAATTCCCCCGTATCTCCATATCTGCCCATATATCTTTCCGACCAGCCGGCAGGCAAATACGCATACAAATGCAAGAAGCATCTGCTGCAATTCCCCTCTCTGCGTCAATTTTACCGGTCCTTCATATAATACAAGCAGAAATACAGACGTCACTGCAAATACGATCACATCGTAAAAAAATAATTTCCATCTTATATGAAATGTAGTCTTTCCTCTCATCTGTAATTTCCTCTGTTATCTCTCCAAATCCATCTTTCATGTTTTGATGTTTTTAACTGCTGTCCCTCTAGTTTATCTTTCATACTTCTTTAACTGCTATTTCTTTCTTTTTCTTTTTACTGTTTCGTAAATTTTTGTCTTTTGCGTATCCGGTTCTTTTGTTACTATACATTACCGGAAAATAGCCGTTTTTCCCCTGATTTTTGCAAGAAAATAGCCCGAAAATATTTCTTATCATCGAGCCATTCCTTACCGTCAGCCTTTCAAGGCACATTCAATATTTATTTTTCTTTGCGTTTTCTTAACACAATAACGCCTGTCGCACCAAGGATTACTGCTGCACCGATCCAAAGTACGGAAACAGGGAATCTTCCTGTCTGCGGAGACGTTCCGATCGCATTGTCTGCGGACGTATCTACTTTTGCGATCACGGCAACCGGCGAAAGATCTTTAAAGGACGCAGTGATCTCTTTGTTTGTATAATCTACGTCTGACGCTTCCACAACTTCCCATGCCGCGCGGTCTGTGCTGAAGTGAAGAAACGCTACTTCTGTCATAGCTGTGGAAATTGCCGGCACGCTTAATGTTACAAGGTAGTCTCCGTTGTCATCTTTAATCCCGCCGTTTACAGGCTCAAGGTCAAAAAACTTTGTGACAAACGTTCTGGAACCCAGATCTGCCGCCAGAGCGTCGACCTGTTCTTCTGTCATCTTCAGTCCTGCTGCGCCTTCTGCTTTGAGCAGTTCTTTCATATCTGCAACAAGCTGTGCAAGAGTCATGCTTCCGTTATTTACTTCTATGATCGCGTCAACTGTCTGTGGGGAAACTGCCTCTGCCTCTGCAAATGCCTCTCTTGTTCCTTCCGTTACGGTATAATAAGCCGCAAAATCATTCGGAAGCACAACTTCTGACGTTTTACTTCCTGCAAACGCCGTTACTGCCTGTGATACGATAAGCGTTGCCGCCAAAATTACACCCATGATTTTCTTTTTCATATTGTTCACTCTTCCTTTCTCTGATAAATGATTTTCTTTTGCCTTATTGTTCTATGGAAACCAACACTGCCTGAACAAGAAACCTCATATCCGGCTGGTTTGCATAGCATGTTGATAAGGTCAGGATCTTATCGTCCGTCCCCACCTGCGCTGTTGTATCAATGCTCGCATTCATATCGCGGATTGCAAAGATACGGTATAAATACTGCTGATACACTTCTTTATCTGTAAAGTCAAAACTTCTAAGCAAATGTCTGCTGTCATACGGATACGCAGCGAATATTTTATAATGTCGTATTGCATCCGGCGTATAGATCAGCACTTCTTTGTTTTGATCAAAAAATGTTTTATCCCGATAGTCGAGCAGTCCTTTAAACATCGAACCGTTTCTCATGTCATGCCCGTAAATGACCGTATTCGGATCTTCAAAATCAGTATTGTTGTAATTCTCCGTAAAAATCGCTCCTTCGGTCTTTTCTTCATGATCGATCGTGTGATCCAAATAGTATGTGTTGTCATTCTCCCTTTGGAGAACCGGATAGTCTATCGCCGTTCCCGGTATACTGATCCACGCATACACATCGGGATTCTTTTCCTTTAGCGCCGCAAAATCGATCGGGATATCAACTTTTGATTTTGAACCTTCATCTTCCGGTTCTTTTTTCACTTCTTCCGAAAGATCCTGATACCCTTTTCCGGCGTTTTGTTCTTTCGTAAATTGATAAACTCCGATGCCAAGGCAAACTGCTGCGGCTGTGATAAGAACGCTTCCTATTATCTTAGATATCTTTTTCATATGCCGTCTCTGTTCTTTCTGCACTTTATTTTTTCTCTACATAAAATGTCTCAACTGTCTTTTCATACAAAGCATCATCATCTACGACGTATTCATCATATTCTTTACCTTGAATTCCTTCTCCCGGAATCGTCCATCGGTTCACCTTTTTGCCTTCTGATACACTTTCCGTCAGATCAACAAAACGACTTTTCCCCATATTCGTTACCATATACGGTTCAATCGCCTTGTACAGATCGGTAACAAGCGCTTTATCTGCAGATGCCTTTTTTAAAGCTTCGCCGAATGCTCTGATATATTCCTGCTGGCGCTCCATACGTGCGATCGCGCTCTGGCTGATCTCCGTATTTCTGTATCGAACAAACTGTTCTGTATCTTCACCTTTCAAAGTGACCACCGCTCCTTTTGCATATCCGGGGTCAACTTCCGCCAGACTGTCGTTCGGCACGGTTACTGTTACGCCTCCGACGCTGTCTGTCAAAACAGGAAGTCCATCCATATTCAAAGCACAGTACCCGTCTATCGGCAGTCCGTAAAGCAATTCGGAAACTGCATTTTCCGCCAGCTCACAGCTTTCATATCCGCCGTCACCGTATGCATAAGATAAACTGATATGATCTTTGCTCTTTCCGAGACTTTTTCCGCCCGGACCGAACGTTTCGATCTGAGTCATCGTATCTCTCGGAATGCTGATCACTGTAATATCTCCTTCCAGCCGATTCCATGACAGAAGATACAACGCGTCCGCCTGCCCGGCGTCTGCCTGACCTGTTTTTGTCTCTGCCTTTTCTTTTGTATCAATACCGAGGAACAAAAAGTTACTCAAATGTTCATTGTAACTGTATGTCTTGCCGTTCCATGTAATATCCGATGCCGAGGCGGATGTTCCGTCTTTCGTGGCGACGTCTCCCGACGTCTGTGCCGCCTTATACTGCGTATATACAAATATTCCCGCTCCTACAATGAAAACCGCTGATACCGCCGCGATCCACCATTTCAAATATTTTTTCTTTTTCATCTGTTTCTTTCCGATCCCCTCCCATTATCTGAGTACCGTTTTATTTTTCTTTATTTTTCTTTGTAACTTCCTTTTTTTCCTGATATCCATGATAGTAATAGTCATATCTGTGATAGTATTTATTCTTCTTTACATCTACCTTATTAAGCACGGCTCCGATCAGTCTGCACCCTGTCATCAGAAGCTGTTCTTTGACTCGAGCCGCCTCCTTACTGCTCACAAGTTCGCTTTCAAATACGAGCACCGCCCCGTCGCACTGTTTTGCGACGATCGCCGCATCGATAATACTTCCGATCGGCGGCGTATCTACAATGATATAATCATAATGTTCTCTCACCGCTCCCAAAAGCGTTCCAAACGCTTCCTGCCCAAGCAGTTCTGACGGATTCGGCGCAAATGAACCTGAAAAAATGATATCCATATTCTCATAGTTCGTACGATAAATAATCTCCGCGATAGAAGCCTGACCGCTCAAGTAATTTGATAATCCCTGAACCTGTTTTCCCACTCCGTACCGGGATGCGAGTATCGACTTGCGGATATCGGCGTCGAGAAGAAGTACCTTTTTCCCTAATTTTCCGATCTCCTGCGAAAGTTGGAACGTAATATCGCTCTTTCCTTCGTTCGGATAGCAGCTTGTAAACAGAATTGTCTTTACATCCATCCCGGCAAACTGGATATTCGTTCGCAGCGTCTTAATTGCTTCCTGATAAAAATAATCCTCTTGTCTCGGATCTGTCATTATCACCTTTTGTTCCGCCATTTACTCTGCCTCCTTCTTTTGCCTTTCTTCTTTTTACTGCCGCCATGATCATCTATATAATCTTTTCTGTCCGGAATCACGGCAAGTGTCGGAATGCCGAGCGCTCTTTCGATATCATCCTCTGTTTTGATCGAATCATTCATGATCGCAAACAAAATCACGATCGCCGCCGCAAGAGCAAATCCTGCCAGCGCGCCCATCATAACGTTTTTATTCATACTCGGGCTGACCGGGGATGACGGAACTTCCGCCTCTTCGATGATCTTAGGAGGAGCCACCTCCATTTTTTCTTTTATATACTGCGCTGAAACAACCGCCATAGTGTCCGCAATCTTTTTTGCGGTCTCGGGATCGGAACTTCTGGCCGTCACTTCCATAATATGCGTTCCTTCCGGATTGGTGATCGTAATACTTCCTCTCAGTTGGTGATGATTCATGTTCAGACCCAGATCTTCGATCACCTCTTCAAGAACGCTCCGGCTTGTCGCAAGAATACTGTAATCTCCCGTAAGAGCGCTTCCAAGCTGAAGGTCCGCAATAGACGTAAGCGTTGTTTCCTGTGTTGTCACAAGCATCGATGATGTCGCCGTATACATCGGGGTGATGCAAAGTTTTGTATATACACCTGCCACAACACCGCCAAGCAGACACGCCGCCAAAATAATCAGCGCCCGCTTTTTCAGTGCGGAAATTAACTCCCACAGGTCGATTGCCATTTCTTCATCATGTGTTTTTTCCATATTTTATCACTTCCTCTATTATCCGTCTCTCTGTTCGTAATATATTAATCCTTCTAATTATATATCATATTTTTCTATAAGGAAATAAATTAATTCCATTTACCAGTATTTTCTTCACTTTTTCCCTGTTTCTCATTTTACAATGCGTCTTTTTTACATAAATTGACTATGTTTTACAATGTTTTTCTTACAAACGCTCGTTTCTTAAAATCTTCTCGGGATTTTTTAAAAACAGTTTTTTTACATAATCCGGCTCCAGATGCTTCTCCATCCACACTACTGCGGATTCTGTCTCCGGTTTTCTCGTTCTCATATTATGCATATCCGTTCCGACAAAATGAACAAATCCTTCTTTCAGAGCTTTCCTGCACCAACGTGTTGTAAAATCATGCCACTTTCCCCCGATCGCCCTGAAATTCAACTGTATATATGCTCCCTGCTTTCGTAGTTCTTCCAGACGCCCGATATCTTTCAGCGCTTCATATCTCTCTGCATGAGCGATGATCGGACTGTATCCCGACTGTGTAAAGCGCTGTACTGCCCGAAAAATTCCCGAATACCCGATTCCCTGATAAAATTCAGCCAGTACATACCGGCTGTCCGCCAATGTAAGGATCTCGCCGTTTGCAATCCTGTCCGCCGCTTCCTCGGTGTACATCACTTCCTGCCCCTGATAAATTTTCACACTGATATTGTGACGTCTTGCTTTTTCCTGTAATGTAAAACAGAGTTCTCTGATCTGCACCGGATCGGTATAACCGAAAGGTCCTCCCCAGTGAGGAGTTGCGATCACTCTTCTGATTCCCTGAGCCTGCGCTGTTTTCAACATGCAAAGCGCTTCTTTCCATGAACCAGCCCCGTCATCGATCCCGGGTAATATATGACTGTGTGTATCAATTATTTTTGCCATTTTGTGCGCCGCTCCTTAACTTTGAATTCCAATACCTAGTTTCAACATTTTCACGGCGCTTCATTCTATCATTGCGATAACGCATTAATGTGTTTAAGTTTTTTCATGACACGCCAAAACAGCATATCCCTATGTCATTTATCAACTTTCAATAAAACACATTAGATAGATATGCTGCCTTTTATAGACCGCTGTTTAAATTCACTATAAACAAACATTACTTTTATCATAATTTTCACGATACATTTTTAATAATAGGCTAACATCTGTTCCTTGTCAACTCTCCAAAATGTATATTTTCAAATACAAAATGCATATTTTCTCTTATAAATATATTAAAAAGAGAGAATATGCATTTTTATTCAGATATTAAAAGTATAATTTCTTCACACGATGTAAAAATTATTCTACTGTTACGGATTTTGCCAGATTCCGCGGTTTGTCAACATCCAAACCTTTTGCGACACTGACGTAATATCCCATAAGCTGAAGCGGCACGATCGCAAGACTTGCGGAAAAATATTCTTCTGTTTTCGGCACATAAACGGAAAAGTCCGCCGTATCTTCCACGCTGTAGTTTCCATATGTCGTAAGTCCCATCAAATATGCGCCTCTGCTTTTTACCTCGACCATATTGCTCAATGTTTTCTCAAACAGATCGTTCTGAGTTAAGACTCCCACGACAAGAATTCCGTCTTCGATGAGACTGATTGTTCCATGCTTCAGCTCTCCTGCCGCATATGCTTCTGAATGGATATAACTGATCTCCTTCATCTTGAGGCTTCCTTCCAGACTGATTGCATAATCGATGCCGCGCCCGATAAAAAATACATCTTTTGCATTCGCATATTTACTTGCAAACCACTGTATCCGCTCTTTATCGTCAAGCGCTTTCTGAATCTTATCGGGAATTCTGCACAGTTCCTCGAGCAATTCTCCATGCCGTTTCTCATCTATTCTGCCTTTTACTTTTGCCATCTGTACGGCGAGAAGGTACATTGCCGCCAACTGTGCGCTGTACGCCTTTGTCGTCGCAACCGAGATCTCGGGGCCTGCATATGTGTATAAGACATGATCGCTTTCTCTTGCAATGCTTGAGCCGACTACATTGACGATCCCGATAACCGGAATTCCTTTCTCTTTTGCAAGACGCAAGGCGGCAAGACTGTCTGCCGTCTCTCCTGACTGTGATACGACGATCAACGCCGAATTCGGCGCAAGAATCGGGTTGCGATAACGGAATTCAGATGCGAGATCCACTTCTACCGGAATACCTGCCAGACTTTCCGTCACATATTTTCCGACAACTCCGACATGATACGCCGATCCGCATGCCGCAACATAGATCCTCTCAATGCTTTTTAGTTGCTCGTCTGTCAGACCTGCTTCCGAAAAGTCAATCGCACTGTCTTTTATATAAGCGCCCAGCGTATCCTGAACGGCTTTCGGCTGCTCATGTATCTCTTTTAACATAAAGTGTTCATACCCGCCTTTTTCGGCTGACTCGGCATCCCACTTGATCTCTGTCATTTCTTTTTGTATCTCTTCCCGGTCAATATTATAAAAATGCACTTCCTCCGAAGTCATCTCCGCTATTTCAAGATTGCCTATATAATATACGTTTCTTGTACGATCCAGAATCGCCGGAACGTCTGACGCGATCAGGCAGCCTTTTTTACTCTTTCCGATAATAAGCGGGCTGTCTTTTCTGGCCGCAAACAATCTGCCCGGACAATCGCGGAACATCACTCCGAAAGCATATGATCCTCTTATTCTAAGCATAGCCCTTGTAAGCGCCTCAAGAGGTGTTCCGGTCTTCTTATAATAATAATCTATCAGTTTTACCGCGATTTCCGTGTCTGTCTGTGAATAAAACGTATATCCCGTTTTCTGAAGCTTTGTCTTTAATTCTTGATAGTTTTCGATAATCCCGTTATGCACAAGAACAACGGATTTATCATCCGTGCAGTGAGGATGTGCATTATTCTCGGAAGGTTCGCCGTGAGTGGCCCATCGTGTATGACCGATCCCGCATGTGCCTCGCACACTTTTCCCGTTATCTGTTTTTTCTGCAAGGATCTTCAAACGCCCCTTTGCCTTTACTATCGCGATCTTATCCGTCTTTTCATTACGAACCGCGATTCCCGCCGAATCATACCCTCTGTACTCCAGCTTTGAAAGCCCTTCCAAAAGAATCGGCGCTGCCGGCTGTTCTCCGATGAATCCTACAATTCCACACATTGTTCCACATCCTCCTTTGATGCCTGTATTTATACATAAAAATTTTGTGCATAATAGTACCACCACTTTTTATGAAATGTCAATAGAACAAACGAATTTTTTTATTTTTTTTGCTTTTGTTTTTATTTCTTTTGCTGTTTCGGGAAAATCTGTCTGCATATGGGCGCTATCCGATCTCTTGATAAACTGCCGCCGCTCTACACCCGAAGATGAAACTCTTCGATCAGGTGAGCAATATTTTCTTCTGTATCTTCAAGATCATCTGCGATTTGAGAAATTGTTTTCCCCTTTTCAAGTTTTTTCTGAACGAGAGCTCTTTTTTCTTCTTTTCGACCTTCTTCTCTGCCTTCTTCCTTCCCTTGCTCTCTTCCCTCTGCTCGTCCTTGTTCTCGTCCTTCCTCTCTGCCTTCTGCTCGCCCTTGCTCTCTTGCTTCTTCTCTCTGCACTTCGATATCTGTTTCATAATCATATTCATCCAACAGCATATTGACAACCTCGCTTCCTTTTCGCATTAAATAATCAGCAAGAATTCCTTTCTCAATGCACTCTTTGATCGCCTCTTTATACGGTTCTTCCACACCGGAGATCTGATAGTTCTGTACCGTTTCCATAAACTGGCTGTATTCTTTCAGCACCTGACATTTCTCCAGGATCTCATGATGCTCTTCCGGGCGGATATTGATGACCTTTACTTTTAATTCCAGACTCGGTTCACCGTCTTTTACAATATAGGCGTCTGACAGACGGAGCTCTTTTTCCTTCTCCCATTTTTCTTTTCCGTTATAAAATGTGTAAAATTCCGGCATCGGAAGGGGGACGAGTTTCTTTTTATATCGGCTTCTCGGCGGCACGAGCCTTTCATATGCCCGTCCGATGTACAACAGACTGCGAAGGGGCATGTTTTCGTTGATCGTAGACTGATGCTCGCCGAATACGATCACTTTCCCACCTGCATCGAAAGAAATGTCGTTTTGAAAATTCATATAGATCGTATTGTCTACGCGGAATTTCCGGATCTTCGTTCCTTCCGGGAGGGGCTCGTCGTGGATGGCGTTAAAGAGCGCGATTTCATTTGCTTCTGCTGATTCGTCTTCATAGAACAGATCTACGAAGACGCTGTTTTTGATTTCTCTGTTTTCTTTTCCTGTCATAGGCTTCTCCTTTCATGCGCATGAACGAGTCCTATGAACTAAGAGAAAAGTTTTCACAATAAACTTTATTTTCTTTCTTAAGAATCAGTATACGAAAAAAAGCGGCGCTCTACAAGACTCTCCATGCAAAAATAATTTTGTTAATCGGGTAACTTTGAGGGAATTCCTCGGACTGACGATACTGTCAGCATTCTCCGCGGACAGACGAGACTGCCGGCGCTTTTCACAGAAAGAATTTCTGTGAGTGGATTTATCATAACATATTTACAAATCAGGAACAATGATATTTTATTACAAGGATCTGCACTCTAATGTCAGTATACGATAAAGAATACGGCTGCACCGCAGCTTTCACTGCCATGCAGCCGGAATAAGTTTTTATTTATTACTTGCCGAAAGCACTTCTTCCGCAATATTTCTTGAGTGATCGGAAATCCTCTCTAAGCCGACAAGCGCGTCAAGAAATACGATTCCCGCCTCCGTATCGCACTGCTTATTTGCAAGACGCTGCATATGATCTGCCCGAAGGCGGATCTCCAGATCATCGGCGCTTCTTTCTTTTTCAATCACTTTCAGCGCCTTCTCCGCACTGTTCTCTTCAAATGCTTCAACCGCATAAGTGAAACTGTCTGAACAGACTTCCAGCATCTCTTTCATTTCTGCTGCCCCGACACCCGAGAACTTCTTTTTCTGGTTCGCAAGGTTTTCTGCATACTCGGAAATATTTTCACAATAGTCGCTGATTCTTTCGATGTCTGAAACAATCTGAAGAAGGCTTGCCACGTGCTGATGCTCTTTTTCATTAATCGCCAGAGAGCTGATCCGTATCAGATAATCTGTAATTCCCTTGCAGAGCCGGTCCGCGATACTTTCTTCCTCTCGGATCTCGTTCATCGTCTCTTCATCCTGAGTAAATAATACTCGGCGAGTCTTGTCCATCGTTCCTTTTACAATATATCCCATCCGGCATACTTCGCTTACAACAGACTGAATCGCAATACTCGGAGTCTCTAACATCCTTTCATCAAGGAGCACACGGCTTTCATCTACTACTCCGTCTTCCTCTTTCTGGAGTTTTCTTGCCAGTTTGATGATCCAGTCGGATACCGGGAAGAGCAGCAGTGTCGTTCCGATGTTGAAAATTGTATGTACCGTACTGATCTCTGTCTGCGTAATCATACCCGCGCCCATACCCGGGTTGAGCACTTTGAAGAAAAAGATCGCCGCAACACTGAATATGATTGTTCCGATCACATTGAACAAAAGATGCATGATCGCCGCTGTCTTTGCTGTCTTTTTCGCTCCGATACTTGACATGATCGCCGTCACACATGTTCCGATATTCTGCCCCATGATAATATATACCGCCGCATTAAACGGTACAAGTCCTGCTGCCGCGAGACTCTGCAAGATGCCGACCGATGCAGACGAACTCTGGATGATCGCCGTCACAAGCGCACCTGCAAGAATACCAAGGAACGGATTGTGTCCAAGCTTCACGAAAATGCTGCAGAATGCTTCTGATTCCTGAAGCGGCGCAACCGCCGACGACATCGTTGTAATTCCGACGAAAAGGATACCGAACCCTACGATAATGCTGGAAATATCTTTTGACGAACGTCTCTTGCCCGTCAGCATGATGATCACACCGATAATAATCGCAATCGGCGCGAGATTGGCAGGACTTAAAAACTTCGCCCATTCCACACTCGACACGAGCCAGCCCGTTACCGTCGTTCCGATATTTGCTCCCATGATGACGCCCATCGCCTGAGACAGATTCATGATACCTGCGTTTACAAACCCTACGACCATAACTGTCGTTGCCGACGAACTCTGGATCACTGCCGTAATAAATGCGCCGAGCATCACTCCAAAAAGTTTATTTTTCGTCAGCGCTTCCAATAGAGACTTCATCCTGCTGCCCGCGGCATTCTCCAAACCTTGCGCCATGATCTGCATTCCGTAGATAAACATTCCCAAGCCACCCACAAACGGGATGATAATAGATGCATAGTTCATAATTCTACTCTTTCCTCCGTAGCTATAAGAGTTTTTTCATTCACTTTTTTCACATAATTTATGCAGAGCTGCAAAAGTGTGCAACCCTGCATTCTTACGATACCATTATCAGCGTCAAAAAACAACAAAATCTTTGCATTTTCTTAGCGCAATTTTCACAGACGTTTTGTGGATGTAATATACACATAAAAAACTGGCGTTTTCTACACTTTCATGCTATGATGTCGATAAAGCATTATACCGATCCCGAACTGTTGGAAATCAACACCTTAGAAAACGCGATCTATATGGCAATGCAGAACGATGTTTCATTCATGATCGGACTTCGGCTGTCTTTATACGAACATCAGTCAACTTTTAATCCTAATTTACCGCTGAGATATCTGTTTTATATTTCGGACTTATACTCGGGTATGATCGACAAAAACAAATTATACGGTTCACGAAAAATTTTGATTCCGCCGGAATTCGTCATCTTTTATAATGGGATCCAGGATCAGCCGGACCGCCGGATCTTACGATTATCCGATTTATATTCCATACGGGATCAACACTGCAAATTAGAATTAGAAGCTGTCATGCTCAACATTAATCTCGGACATAATCCAGCCTTAATGAATGCATGTACGATGCTGCATCAATACGCAGAGTATACAGACCGGGTTCGTCGGTACACAAAAACAATGTCGCTTGAAGATGCGGTTGAACATGCCATCACAGAATGTATCCACGAAGGGATTTTAAAATCATTTCTTGAGAAAAATCGAGCGGAGGTGAAAAACGTGTGCATTTACGAATATGACGAAGAAGAACATATCCGGCTGGAACGCAGTTACGCCTGGGAAGACGGAAAAAAGGAAGGACTTAAAGAAGGTATTCGGAAGGGCGAAAAAGGGAAAACTTGCAATCTCATTCAGAAAAAACTCGAGAAAGGAAAAACTCTTTCCCAGATTGCAGACGAGCTTGAAGATACGGAAGAAAATATCGGACGCCTGATCGAACAGTTTCATCTTGGAATACCCCAATAACCGAAGCGACTTATATAGAGAAAAACAATTATAATTCTCTGCAGACACAGTGTGTACAGAAATCTTCTTTATTTTATTTTTCTTGATTTCTGTACACATTTTCATAAAAATCTATTTTTTCATTTTCGGTTCAAAGATAAAGGACGCAATATAACCGAAGATCAGCGCTGCGGAAATACCGACGGCACTCGCCTGAAATCCACCCATGAACACACCCATAAATCCATATTTGTCAACAGCTTCTTTCACGCCCTGCCAAAGCACATTGCCGAATCCCGGAAGGGGAACGCCTGCCCCTGCCCCGGCAAGTTTCTGAAACGGATCGTACAGTCCGCAAAATCCAAGCAAAGCTCCGCCACATACTAAAAGCACCATAACCCTTCCCGGCATCAGCTTTGTCCTGTCTAATAAAATCTGCACAGCCGCGCATATAAGACCTCCTACGATAAACGCTTTTACATAATCCATTTTGTTTCACCCTTTCTCTTTTCTACTCTGCTCATTCTTCTTGCTTTTATCATTTTGCCTTCTATCTTCTTGCTTTTTAATTTCCTTATGCTATGCATCGCTTTCCAGAACAATTCCGTGAGCGATCCCCGGTACGCTCGCCCCCTCGTTGAAACTGACGGTAGACATAAGCGCCCCTGTAGGAACAAATAACACCCGCTTCCATTCTCCTTTTTCTAATTTAGGAAGTACATACGATGCCAGCGTTACGGCGGCGCAGCCGCATCCGCTTCCACCGGCATGCGTATCCTGCCGTTCTTTATCAAAAATCGTCATTCCGCAATCCATATGTTTTTCGCATATATCGTACCCTTTTTCTCTGATAAGATCGAATAAAATCGTTCTTCCGATGCTTCCTAAATCTCCTGTAATAATCCTGTCGTAATCTTTTTCTTTTCTTTCCATATCCTGGAAGTTCTGTACAATCGTATCCATGGCCGCCGGAGCCATACACGCGCCCATATTTTGAGAATCCTTCAAGCCATAATCTACGATCTTTCCGACAGTTACTCCTGTAATGCGAATATTAGAAAAGTACGACTTTGTGTTTTGTTTTCTGTATTCCTCTGCCGACTGCACAAGAAACGCGCCGCTTCCCGTCACTGTCCAATGTGAAGAAAGAGGTCTCTGATTCGCATATCCTAACGGAAAGCGAAACTCTTTTTCCGCACTTCCGAAATGACTTGATGTGACGGCGATCATCGTTCCTCCGTATCCTGCGGCAGCGCTCATAGATGCAAGCGCAAGCGCTTCTCCTGATGTAGAACATGCTCCGTAGAGGCCGAACATCGGAATCTGCAAAGCCTCTACCCCCATTGAAGTTGCTATTCCCTGCCGCAAAAGATCCCCTCCAAAAAGATATCGGATCTTTTTCAAGTCCACATGTGCCTTTCCTGCCGCAAGAACACACGCTTCTTTCTGCATGTTACTCTCCGCTTCTTCCCATGTCTGTGCTCCGAACAGGTCGTCTTTATCTGTCACGTCAAATAATTTCCCGATTGGTCCATCCGCCTCTTTGCTGCCTGCGACAGACGCAGCGCTGATAAGATACGGCGCTTCTCGAAACATAATGCTTTGCGCCCCTTTTATCTGATCCATAATCCTTCCTTTCCCTGACTCCGTCTTCCATCAGCCACGTTACGCACGCATTGCGTTTTACACATGGCGTGGGCTGAACTGTTACAGTTTTATTTTTATTATTTTTATTGTCGGCATATTTGCGAAAAATTATTATGAATTTATATACATATTCGGAAAATTATTTCAGATACTAACAGAAAAGAAATTAAAAACGCGCGTGTTGCGCGAAATGCAAGGAGTGTGTTTCATCTATGGATAAAATACAAAAACTGAAACAAGAAAAACAATATGAACAATATGTAAAAGAAAAAACGCCCCGACATAATCTTTTTCTGAATATGTGCAAAGCGTTTTTCCTCGGCGGGCTGATCTGCCTGCTCGGACAAGTTATTTATCATTATTTTGAATTACGAAATCTTTCTCCCGATGAGTGCAGCCGCTGGATGTCTCTGTCGCTCATCCTTTTAAGCGTTTTGTTCACCGGAACCGGAATTTACCAGAAACTTGCAGCCTGGGGAGGCGCCGGAGCGCTCGTGCCGATCACCGGATTCGCAAATTCAGTAGCTGCCCCTGCCATCGAATACAAAAAAGAAGGTCAGGTATTCGGCATCGGATGTAAAATTTTTACGATCGCCGGTCCTGTTATCCTGTACGGTATTTTCACAAGCTGGGGACTGGGACTGATCTACTGGTTCGGAACTTTATTTAAGTAAAACGCAGCCGTCCGTATATTTTTGTCATTCGCTCCATCTCCCGAACTGTCCCTTCATCCGGCTCTCCCGGTTTCATACGCCATTCCCAATTCCCGCCAAGTGTGGACGGCGTATTAATTCGTGCATCGCTTCCAAGTCCCAGATAATCCTGCATCGGAACGATGCACAGATCCGCCGCGCTTCCCATTGCCATAGCAATAAAATCTCCCGCAAGCGTATCTTCATCAAGACGGGGCTTATACATGTATTCTTTTGCAAACTGCCGTGTTGATCCTGCCGCCGTGTGATACCATCCTTTTGTCGTATCATTATCGTGAGTTCCCGTATATACAACGCAGTTTCTTGTATATGTATGCGGGAGATAGTTTGAATCTTCCCTTGAATCGAATGCAAACTGAAGCACTTTCATCCCCGGAAATCCACTTTCTTTTAAAAGCTGTATCACACTCGGAGTTAAAAAGCCGAGATCTTCGGCAATAATCCTTTTTCTGCCGATCTTTTCTTCCAGCGTCCGGAACAGCTCTATCCCCGGTCCCGGCATCCACTTTCCGTGTACTGCCGTTTTTTCTCCGTACGGAACAGCATAATATTCATCAAAACCGCGGAAATGATCGATCCGCACGACATCATACAGCCGGAAACAGTGTTCGATCCTGCGAATCCACCAGTCGTACCCTGTTTTTTTATGATATTCCCAATCGTAGAGCGGATTCCCCCACAACTGTCCTGTCTGCGAAAATCCATCCGGCGGACATCCCGCAACATCGATCGGTTCAAGAGCGTCATTAAAACGGAACATCTCCGGCGCCGACCATGTATCCGCGCTGTCAAACGCAACATAGATCGGAATATCTCCGATAATCTCTATGCCGTTTTCGTTCGCATAAGAGCGAAGGCGTTTCCACTGTCTGTCAAATTCATATTGCTGAAATTTGTAAAAGGCAATCTGACGCGACAGCTCTGCTTTTGCATTTTCAATCGCCTGTGACTCTTTGTTTTTAAGCGGTTCTTCCCATTCATTCCAACTCACGCCGCCGTTTCGGTCTTTGATCGCCATATAGAGGCTATAATCTTCCAGCCAAAATTGATTTTCCGAAACAAATGCGCGGTATTCGTCATTTTCTCCAAAACGCGAAAACGCTTTCTCAAGTATTTGAAACCGTGTCTTATATATTTTTTCATAATCTATCTTATCTTCCCGTATTCCCTCACAGCCGTATTCGCACTCCTGCGCTGTCAACAAACCTTCTCCTGTAAGCGTTTCAAGATCGATAAAATACGGATTGCCTGCAAATGTAGAAAAAGACTGATACGGAGAATCTCCGTATCCGGTCGGCCCTAACGGAAGAATCTGCCAGTAACTTTGCCCTGCCGCCTTAAGCCTGTCAATAAATTGATAGGCTTCTTTTGAAAAACATCCGATTCCATATTTTGACGGCAGTGAAAATATCGGAAGCAGCACGCCGCTTGCCCGTTCCATAACCATCCCCCTTTTCATCAATATACCGTTTTACTAATATTTTTCTTTAATCTTATGATCTGGTTAATTTCCAAATATCTCTATTATACTGTTCAATCGTTCTGTCTGATGAGAAGTAGCCTGCTTCGGCAATATTGACAAGCATCTTTTTCGCCCATTCCTTTTGATCTGTATACGCCGCCAGCGCCTTGTCTTTCGCCTTTTTGTACGCATCAAAATCAAGAAATGTCATAAACCAGTCTTTTCCTATCAGCTCTTTTTGCAGACGCTCCAGACTTTCTTTGCATCCGATCTTCATCATCTGTTTTCCTGTAATGAAATCAACCGCCGCTTTGATCTTCGGATTCTTTTTATAATAATCTTTTGCCGAATAATCCGCTTTTTTATAATGTTCGATTACTTCGTCGCTTGACGCTCCGAACACGAAAATATTATCGTCTCCTACAAGTTCATGTATCTCTACGTTTGCCCCGTCCTCTGTACCGAGAGTGACTGCACCGTTTAACATAAACTTCATATTCCCCGTGCCGCTTGCCTCTTTTGACGCAAGAGAGATCTGCTCGGATATATCACATGCAGGAATCAGTTTTTCAGCCTTTGTCACATTATAATTCTCTACCATGACAACTTTCAGATAAGGACTTACTTCCGGATCATTATTAATGATCTCCTGCAGGCAAAGTATAAGATGAATGATATCCTTTGCGATCACATATGCCGGAGCCGCTTTCGCCCCGAAGATCGCTGTGATCGGAGTTTTCGGAAGAATCCCCTCCTTGATCTCCAAATATTTATCAATAATATACAGTGCATTTAACTGCTGCCGTTTATACTCGTGAAGTCTTTTTACCTGAATATCGAAAATCGTATCTGCGTCTATCTCTATTGCCTGTGTCTCTTTCAGATACGCGGCAAGATCTTTTTTATTTTCTTTTTTAATTTCTAAAAGGCGTTTCAAAACAGTCTCGTCGTCTTTGTATTCAAGCAGTTTGACAAGTTTAGAGGCATCTTCTTTATACTCGTCTTTGATTGTTTCATCAAGCAGCGCCGTAAGACGCGGGTTGCAGTGAAGAAGCCATCTGCGGAACGTAATCCCGTTTGTTTTATTATTGAATTTATCAGGATAGATTTTATAAAAATGATTCAGTTCCGATTGTTTTAAGATATCCGTATGAAGCGCCGCCACTCCGTTAACGCTGAATCCGTAATGAATGTCGATATGCGCCATATGAACAGTATCGTTTCTGTCTATGATGGCTGTTGATTCATCGCTGAATCTTCTGCGAACTTTATCATCAAGTATCTCAATGATCGGAACGAGCTGCGGCACAACCTTTTTTAAATATCCGATCGGCCATTTTTCAAGCGCTTCTACCAAAATCGTATGATTCGTATACGCGCATGTACGGGATACGACATCGATCGCTTCATCGATATCAAGCCCTCTTTCCACAAGAAGCCGGATCAGTTCGGGAATGACCATTGTAGGATGAGTGTCGTTGATCTGGATGACAGCATAATCCGGCAGATCATACAATGTACTTCCTTTTTGCACACATTCATCCAAGATCATCTGTGCGGCGCTGCTTACCATGAAATACTGCTGATAAATGCGCAGAAGCCTTCCTTTTTCATCGCTGTCATCAGGATATAAAAACAACGTCAGATTTTTTGCGATATCTTCTTTATCAAAATGAATTCCGTCTTCCACGATTCCCTCATCAACAGAATCGATGTCAAAAAGGTGCAGTTTGTTTGTCTGATCATGATATCCCGTCACTGCGATATCGTACATTCTTGCATTAACTTTCAATCCTCTGAAAGAAACCGGATAGACAACATCCGTTTTTGTCAGCCATGACTGTTTCTCAATCCACGGATTCGGAAGCTCTTTTTGAAGATGGTCTTTAAACTCCTGTTTGAACAGGCCGAGGTGATAATTCAGTCCGATCCCGTCTCCGGGCAGTCCGAGTGTTGCGATCGAATCAAGAAAACATGCCGCCAGTCTCCCAAGCCCTCCGTTTCCAAGAGATGGCTCCGGCTCAACCTCCTCGATCTGACATATATCTTTTCCGTTTTGAAAGAGCATTTCTTTTACTTCATCATAAATACCGAGATTGATCATATTGTTTGACAACAATTTTCCGATCAAAAACTCTGCCGAAATGTAATAAAGCTTCTTTTTCCCTGCAGCTCTTTCTTTTCCTGCCGCCAGTTTCTGCACAAACAAAAGCAACGCTTCATAAATCTCTCTGTTTGATGCCTGCGCCACAGATTTACTCATATACAATTCTAATTCTTCCTGTATACCGGTTCTCATTTTACTACCTCCGAAAATTTTCCTCTCATTCCTTTTATGATTTATTTTTCTTCCTATTTTCCGAAACTGCAGTTCGGGAAAGTACACACCGGACAGTTCAAACACAAACCGCCTTCTCCGAGCGCGGTAAAATCTTCTGCTTTCAGCCGTTCCCCCGCCGCAATTCTCGGCAGTATCAGATCGAATATCGTCCGTTTTGCATACATTACGCATCCCGGGAGTCCCATGATCGGAACTTTTCCTGCATATGCGAGCATAAACATCGCGCCGGGTAAAACCGGAGCTCCATAAGTGATCACTTCATCTGCCGCATTTCGGATTGCAAGAGGTGTACGGTCATCAGGATCGACGCTCATTCCTCCGGTGCAGACAACCAGTTCCGCCCCCTGTTCGATCCACTTTTTCACAGCTTCTGTAACCATATCGGCATCGTCACTGCAAAGAGTATCGCCGATTACTTCCATACCGCACTCTCTTAGTTTTTCTTTTACAACAGGAGTAAATTTATCTTCGATCCTTCCGTGATACACTTCGCTTCCGGTTGTCACGACCGCCGCTTTCATCTGACAAAACGGCAGAATCGTAAAAATCGGTTCGTTTCCGCACATCCGGTTAACCTGTTCCATCTTTTCTTCTTCGATCACGAGAGGTACGACACGCATTCCTGCGACCTTGTCTCCTTTTTTCACAGGAAAATTCCCGTGGCGTGATGCGATCACGATTTGTCCTAACCCATTTACCGCGTTCAGTTTTTCTTTATCAACTTTAAGCAGTCCGTCTGTTTCCGCCGTCAGCTCAATCTTCCCTTCTTTCGGCTTTGACGCTTTCAGAAATCTCCCCTGACATACTCGTCTTAAAACTTCCGCCGCCTCGTTTTCATGAAGCATTCCTTCTTGTTTCTCCCATACATACAGATGCTCTTTTCCAACCGAGAGCAGTACCGGAATATCCTCTTGCGTTACCACATGCCCTTTTCGGAAAACTGCGTCTTTTACAACGCCGGGAATGATTTGTGTAATGTCATGGCAGAGTACACTTCCGACCGCTTCTTCTGTCTTGATCAGTTTCATATATTCTCACACTTTCCCACTCATTTTATATAACAGTTCCGTCAACACCTCGTTTCCCAAAGAGATGTTCCGATGATTCCTGTTGTTTCTATCTATCCTTGTTGTTTCCGGTTATTCCTGTTATTTACAGTTATTGCAGTTGTTCCAACTCTTTCAGCCATAACGCCGCGCATGCGTCGCTTGGCATTCTCCAGTCGCCTCGCGGCGAAAGAGCTACGCTTCCGACTTTCGGTCCGTCCGGCAGACAAGAACGTTTGAACTGCTGCGAGAAAAATCTACGATAAAATATTTTCAGCCATTTCAAAATCGTCTCTTTTTCATAAACGCCTGCAAACGCATTCACCGCCAAAGTAAAAATTTTCTCCGGTGAGAAACCGAAGCGGAGCATATAATAAAGGTAAAAGTCATGCAGTTCGTACGGTCCGACAAGATCTTCTGTTTTCTGTGCTATGTCTCCGTCTTTCGGCGGAAGAAGTTCAGGACTTACAGGCGTATCAAGCACATCATAAAGCACCTGTCTTAATGATTCATTTTCTGTTGTATCCGCCGCATGCTGAACAAGATGACGCACAAGCGTTTTCGGTACAGACGCATTGACGCCGTACATAGACATGTGATCTCCGTTATATGTCGCCCACCCTAAAGCAAGCTCCGACATATCGCCTGTTCCGATCACCATACCGGCTTCCCGATTCGCAATATCCATAAGCACCTGAGTCCGCTCTCTTGCCTGTGCATTTTCATAAGTTACATCATGCACATCGGGATCATGTCCGATATCTCTGAAATGAACGTTCACCGCTTCTCCGATCGGCACTTCAATCAACGTCGCTCCGGTCTGTCTCGTCATCTCACACGCATTATTATATGTGCGGTCTGTTGTCCCAAAGCACGGCATCGTAACCGCAATAATCTCTTTTTTATCCCGTCCCAGCATATCGAACGCCTTTGCCGTGACAAGCAGAGCCAATGTAGAATCCAGACCGCCCGAAATGCCGACAACCGCTGATTTTGCATTCGTATGCGACAACCTTTTTTTCAGACCCATTGCCTGAATTGTCAAGATTTCGTCACAAATATGCGCTCGCGCCGCCTCGTCAGACGGCACGAACGGATGCTGTGAAAAGTTTCTCGTAAGAACAGTATCGCATATTCCCACATGAAACGGCACAACTACCGGACAACCGCAATTTAGCTTTTCCGGTGAAAACGTCGTATTTTTACGTCTCTCTCCTACAATTTTTTCAAGATCGATCTCTGAATAAATGATCTCGTTTTTATAACGTTCTGACTGCCGGAGGATCGTTCCGTCTTCCGCAATGATATTATGTCCTCCGAAAACGAGATCCGTCGTTGACTCTCCTTCTCCCGCGTTCGCATAGACATATCCCGCGATCAGGCGCGCGGACTGACCTGCGATCAGACGGGTTCTGTAACTTCCTTTTCCGACCGTTTCGTCACTTGCAGAACAGTTGACAATGATCGTCGCTCCTGCCAAAGCCTCCTCAATACTCGGAGGAACAGGAGACCAGACGTCTTCGCATATTTCCGCGCCTACTATAAGATCCGCCGTCTCATCATCCTGAAACAGGATCTTCGGCCCGAAAGGAACCTTTTCTCCGTCAAACTGAATCCACCTCACACTGTCCGGTCCCGGAGTGAATTGACGCATCTCGTAAAACTCTCCGTAATTGGGAAGAAATGTTTTCGTTGTAAATCCGATCACTTTTCCATCGTTGACTGCCGCCGCCGTGTTATAAAGTTTCCCGCCTTCTGTAAGCGGCATTCCTACAAACGCCAGAATGTTTTTGCCTTTTGTATGCCCTGCAATCTTTTTCACTGCGCCGTATGCCGCGTTCAGCAAAACGTTCTGCGTAAAAAGATCTCCGCATGTATATCCTGTTACGCATAATTCGGGAAATGCGACGATCTTCGCCCCTTTTTCATATGCCTGATCGATCGCCCTGCATATCTGTTCTGTATTATATTCCACATCTGCCACTCGAATATCAGGCGTGGCAGCCGCTACTTTCACAAAACCATGTCTCATCTTTAACTCCACCTTTCCGCTCCCGGCTTTTCTGGTTTCCCCATCATCGGCACAAGCCGTCTTACTCTATTTTCTATCTTCATCCGTAATAACTGTTTTGCCTGATTTTCTGCCTTATCTGCTTTTTTTCAGTAATTCTTTCAGCTCGTCTACAGTGTAATTATATGCTTCATTACAGAAATGACATTTTACTTCGATATCTTTTCCATCATCGATCATTGACTGAATATCTTTTTTACCGATGCTGATAATTGCCTTTTCGATCCGCTTCTTTGAACAGTTGCAATAAAATTTTGCAGGCATCGTATCTGTAATCTCAAGATCAAGTCCTTCTAATACTTGCGCAAGCATTTCTTCCGGCGTATGTCCATGATCGAGCATAGAAGTTACAGATCGGATGTTCTGAATATTTTCTTCCAGTTTGTTCAACACTTCATCTTCGATAAACGGCATTACCTGCACAATGAATCCGCCTGCACAGCGCACCGTATTGTCTTTTTCCATGAGAACGCCCAACCCTACGGAAGACGGAACCTGTTCTGACGTAGCGAAATAATACGTCAGATCTTCCGCGATTTCCCCTGTCTGAAGAATCGTCTGTCCTGAATACGGCTCTTTAAGCCCCATGTCTTTTATCACCGTCATTACGCCCTGTCCGAGCGCTCCGCCTACATCGAGTTTTCCGTTTTTCGGAGGAAGAATCACATTCGGTTCATGAACATAACCTTTGACATTCCCTTTGCTGTCCGCTGTCACTGTAAGACCTCCGATCGGACCGGAACATTTGATCTGTATCGTCAGCATATCTGTGTCATTTTTCATCATGCTTCCCATCATTGCTCCGCCTGTGAGCAGTCTTCCGAGAGCCGCCGTTGCGACAGGACTTGTCTCATGACGCTTGCGAGCCTCCTCTGTCAGTTCTGTTGTCACTGCCGCAAATGCGCGAATCTGTGCATTCGCCGCAGATGCTCTTACAATATAATCTTTCATCACTCTTTCTCCTGTTCTGTTTTATTTTATCATTACTTCATTCTATTTTCTTTTTGTCGCTTGCTCTGTTTATTTATCATGAATTTATCGTTATTTTATTATTACTCATTCTGTTTATTTTCCGTTTTCACGGGCGATCACGCATATCCTCTCGCTCGTATCGTTCGGCGTCTCTTTCGTATCCGCATCGTAAGCCTCTATAAATACAAGACCTGCACGTTCCAGAAGTTCTTGTATCTCGGCAAGCGTATACCCTCTTTGATAATGCGTCTCCGTATATCTCCGATATAAACTTCCGTTTTCGCCACCCTCTTCTTCTGAAAACATAGTATCTTCCAAGTCACCCGCTCCTTCTTCTGAAAGCAGAGCATCTTCCGAATCTGCCGTTCTTTCTGAGACATATGCATTTTCCATAGGGTTAAAATCTTCCGCGATAAACAGCGTCAGATCGTACTCGTTGATCTGTTCTTTCTCATAGTATCTGTTATCCCAAATAAAGCTGCACACGCCGCGGTCTTCCGCGATCGTACTGTCACCGATCACATCGCGGTATTTGTGAACAGTATTGAAGTCAAATAAAAAAATCCCTTTCGGATCAAGGTAATTGTTTACAAGTCGGAAGACTTCTTCCAGTTCGTCTGGTTCTGTTATATAGTTAACGGAATCGCAGACGCTTACGACCGCCCGAACGGTTCCGTACAGCTCAAACCCGCGCATATCCTGAAGCAGATAGAGGATATCATATCCTGACTCCGTTTTCTTTTCCATCGCAAGTTCTAACATTTCCTCCGAATTATCGACCCCTATCATATCGTATCCATATCCGGCAAGCCGTTCCGTCATCGTTCCTGTTCCGCATCCGAGGTCGAGCACGATCCCGTCTGTCACGCCATGTTCGCAAAGCTTCTCGCGGATGTGCCTCGCCCATTCGCCATAAGGAACATTATCCATAAATGTATCATAAACATACGCAAAACTTGTATACGCTTCCACAGTCGTTCCCTCCTATATCAACACAGCATACAAAAATCAGCCTATCAGCTCCGCCGCGCTCATCGTTCTGCCATTATAGAAACCGATCAGCCTGCGGTGATAAATCAAAAGCTATTTTTTGCTGTATTAGAAGTGTAACACATTTTACGGACAATTTGCACTGTAATTTCACAATAGAATGTTTAGAGGATAACAGAGATATTCTTCGTTGTCTGCATAGAGTCTTTTCGTATGTAGAAACAGTGTTTCATTTTCACAATCTTTACAAAAAAGAAGTTAATCTACAGAAATTGTTCGTTTGTTTTCTTTCATATCAAAACACCTTTCTTCTATGTATCTCATAGCAACAGTCTCCTTTTCTTTATTCTTATTTTTATATATCAGATTATAACACAAACGAAAAAGTGATACCTCCGCGCTTATGCAAACGATATCACTTTCTGTGTAGGATAATAATATATTATTTTGTCACAATTCTATAAGTCTATATTTATATATATCAGTATCTTCCAATACCCACAATGCATTTTGCTCTTCAAAAATCTCCATAGATATTTCATGAATGATACAAAAACGATTATCCCATCTCTTTCAAGACGTATTCTTCTATTTTTTCAACCAATTCTACTGCTGTGTCAATTTGTTCCTCAGCTTCTTCTCTAGTCGCTATATAGAAGTCATCATAATCGCTGGCATGTCGTATTTCTTCAGCCTCAGCAATTTTCCTTCCCAAAATTCTTGGGAAGATTTCTGTCTTGATATAATTTTTATTAAAATTTGCAAGGGCATCCTTATGCCTCTTATATGCGTTTCCATCTAAAGCATGAATAGCTGAAATAGCATGATAAATTCCATAATAGGCTCTGTTATTCGCTCCCCTGCATTCTCCTGCATCTAAAAGAATTTTTGCTGATTTTATATCACTTTTAGCAACTTCCAACCTATATAGAACCAAATCTCGCCTTGTACCTTTTTCATTATGCTGCGTCAAATAACTTTACCCCCTCACTTGCCACATTTGAATAAAACGGATACACTTCTACCCACTTATTAAAATGCTCTTGATTCTTTGCTATCGGCTTAATATCTACATCATAATCCATATTAAAATCATAGGTTGCACTAGATAACTCATGACGATACTTTTTAATGTCTATATCACTTAAATCCAAAAGCACCATAATATCTATATCCGAGTCCTTTGTATAATCGCCCCTTGCATAAGAACCATACAGAATAACTGTTTTCAAATGTTTTCCGTATATTTTACAGAGCACTTCAACATATTGACTCACTAACTCTCTTGTTGTCATAGATATACCACCTCTTTTACCAACTCTCTATTATTAAAAATCATACTTTCCAATACCTTAAATTTGTATTTTATGAACATTATCCTTTATTCCACGAAATCAATCGTTCATAAGCATTCATTTCAAATATCTATCCATTTTTATTTGCTCCACCAGTCAACCTTCTTATACTTATTATAACCGATTTTTATTTCTTTTCCTATCTTTATTTGATACCTGATTATAAATATGTAGCAGTTCAGCCCGCGCCATTCGTTATACAGAAAGAGACGCCGCATAGCGCGGCGCCTCTGGTTTTGTTTCATTTTTTGCTTTTTATCAAGACAATCTTTATGCTATCCGATCTGTTTTTCAGACTGTTCAAATATTCAGATTAGTCTTCTTTTTTGCGAAGAGCTACGACTGCCGCTCCTGCCGCTAACATCAACCCTGCAAGCGGAATGATCGGTGATACGCCGTTGTCTCCTGTCTGAACTGCTTTATCCTCATCCTTCGGATTCTCCGGTTTCGGATCTTCTGACACTTTTACAAAGTTTGCTTGCAGCTCCGCTGCTCTGTCAACCTTAAACTTGTACTCTGCTTTATCAGAAACTACTTTGCCGGCTACTGTCCAGTTCACAAACTTGTATCCTTCTTTTGCTGTCGCAATCGCTGTTACAATTTCGCCGTTTTCATAGCTTTCTTTTGCAGGATCAAGTTTTACCGTTCCCATCTTAGAGTCGTTTGCTTTTACTGTTATTGTAACCTTCTCTACCGGTTTTTCTGTCTTTTTGAAGTTCGCTGTCAGTTCTACGTTCTTATCTACTAAGAATTCATATGTAGTTTCTGTAGAAACCGCTTTCCCTTCTACTGTCCAGTTCACAAACTCATAGCCTTCTTTTGCCGTTGCTGTTGCCGTTACTTTCTC
>ERZ773103.970-NODE-970-length-32295-cov-6.097891_pt1 | contig 32295 bp, 26 predicted proteins | sample MGYA00511118_ERZ773103 | MGnify/ENA primary metagenome ERZ773103 (study PRJEB29015, sample SAMEA2737821) | human gut metagenome | biome: human gut; feature: human-associated habitat; material: faeces | place: China | collected 2012 ... | reverse complement strand
GTATCCATCCGGCCAGAATCGAAGAGATGGTAGAGAAAGCACAGAAAGAAGTAGAATCCATGATTCGTGAAGAGGGCGAGACAGCTACTCTGGAAGTTGGAGTTCATGGCATTCATCCGGAATTAGTCCGTCTGTTGGGTCGGATGAAATTCAGAACCAGCTATGGTCAGAATGCATTAAAACATTCTATCGAAGTGGCACAGATTTCCGGACTTCTGGCAGCAGAAGTCGGTGTTGATGTCAGAGTTGCAAAACGTGCAGGTCTGTTACACGATATCGGAAAATCTGTGGATCATGAGATGGAAGGCTCCCACATTCAGATTGGTGTAGATCTTTGTAGAAAATACAAAGAATCCGCTACTGTTATCAATGCAGTAGAAGCCCATCATGGAGATGTGGAACCGGAAACTCTTATTGCATGTATCGTTCAGGCGGCAGATACGATTTCTGCAGCTCGTCCGGGTGCACGTAGAGAGACACTGGAAACATATTCCAACAGATTAAAACAGCTGGAAGACATCACGAACAGTTTCAAAGGTGTAGAAAAATCTTTTGCAATTCAAGCAGGTAGAGAGATTCGTATTATGGTTGTACCGGATCAGGTATCTGATGCGGACATGGTATTAATGGCACGCGATATTTCCAAACAGATCGAATCTGAACTGGAATATCCTGGACAGATTAAGATCAATGTGATCCGTGAGTCCCGTGTGGTTGATTACGCAAAATAAGACAACTGTACGCAGTTCTAACTAAAAGTATACCCCGTGTTTTCGGAATTCTGGATTCCGAGAATCACGGGGTTTTTCTATGTGAATAAATTCAAAAAATGACTGGAATTATTTCCGGGAATATTTCTCTTCGCAGTATTTGCAGCGATAGATTTCCTTGTCCGGATCTGTCAGGTAGAAAATCTGCTCTAACTCCTGTTCAATAGAAGTGATACATCGAGGATTGGAGCAGGAAATGACATTGTGAATTTCTTTTGGCAGCTGAAGGGCACGTTTTTCAACGATTTTTTCATCTTTGATGATATTAACGGTAATATTGTGATCAATAAAGCCCAGAATATCCAAATCCAGAGCATCAATATTGCATTCCACTTTCAGAATATCTTTTTTTCCCATTTTATTACTTTTTGCATTACGGATGATGGCTACGCAGCAGTCCAGCTCATCCAGTTTCAGATCATGATAAATGGAAAGACTCATACCAGCTTTAATATGATCCAGAACAAATCCTTCTTTAATAGCACCTACATTTAACATTATACTTCCACCTCCAGTAAAGTAAGAATCAGAGCCATACGCACATAAACGCCGTACTGCGCCTGCTTAAAGTAAACAGCTCTCGGATCGTCATCGATTTCTGTAGAAATTTCATTTACTCTTGGCAGAGGATGCAGTACCAGCATATCTTCCGGGGCAAGTTTCATTTTCTCTTTATTTAAAATATAGAAATCTTTCATGCGGATGTAATCTTCTTCATTAAAGAAGCGTTCTTTCTGGACACGGGTCATGTACAAAATGTCAAGCTGTGGGAGCGCATCCTCCATGCGGACAACTTCTTCATACTGAATATTATTTTTATCAAGTACATCTTCACGGATATAACTTGGAAGTTTTAATTCTTCCGGAGAAATCAGAATAAAACGTACATTTTCATAGCGTACGAGAGCTTTGATCAGGGAATGCACCGTACGACCAAATTTCAGATCGCCGCAGAGTCCAATGGTCAGATTATCAAAATGGCCTTTCAGACTATGAATGGTAAGAAGATCTGTAAGAGTCTGAGTCGGATGCTGATGGCCGCCATCACCGGCATTGATGACTGGGATTGAAGAATGCAGGGAAGCAACCAGCGGAGCACCTTCTTTTGGATGGCGCATGGCACAGATATCTGCATAACAGGAGATCACGCGGATCGTATCGGAAACGCTTTCGCCTTTTGATGCAGATGAACTATCAGCACTGGAAAATCCTAAAATCTGTCCGCCAAGGTTGAGCATGGCAGCTTCAAAGCTCAGGCGGGTGCGAGTACTTGGCTCATAGAAAAGGGTTGCAAGCTTTTTCCCTTCGCAGGCATGTGCATATTTTTGAGGATTTGCCTCAATGTCATTTGCCAGACACAGAAGCCTGTCCAGTTCTTCTGTCGAAAAGTCCAATGGACTCATTAAATGTCTCATATATTTTCTCCTTATGCTTTTTTATATACTCCTGAAATTTTTTAGATGAAACTTCTAAGAGTACATTTTTGTTAAAACTATCATATAATAATCAGATTTAAAATTCAATGAGGTAATAGAAAAAACATTGGTATACCATGAGTATTTTTGAGGTATCATTTTGATAAACCCAACTGGATACGCTCATTTCAAAAGTGGATTGATAAATGGTTCATCGGAATAATTTGGGATTACAAAAAATGGTATAGTATAGTCACAGCAAAGAAAAACAGTAAAAGGGTTCAAGGGGATATTTAAAAAATAGGAAAATGAACATTACTGTACTTATTTTAAGGAGGAATTAAGGATGAAGAAAAAATTAGCTACAAAGATTCTTGCTGCATCAATGGTAGGTGTAATGGCACTGGGAATGACAGCCTGCGGAAGCGGAGATACAAAGGACAACGGTTCCAGCACTGGCGAGAAAAAAGCAAGCAGTGATACAACCGTAGGTATCGTTGTTAAAACTGCTACAAACGCACATTTCCAGGATATCGCATACGGCGCAATGCTCGCAGGAAAAGATCTTGGGGTTACCGTAAAAGTTGATAATACCGCTACCGAGTCAGATATCGACGGTCAGATCACAAAATGTGAGAACATGATCTCATCTGGTGTAGACGCACTGATCCTTACACCGAATGATTCCACAGGTGTGAGTGCAGCAGTAAACGCAGCACACGATGCAAACATCCCGTTCGTAACCGTTGATACAACGATCACAAATGACTGGGGCGATGATGTAAAAGAATACATGCCGAACTACATCGGTGTAAATCACACACAGATGGCTTACGACATGGCATGCCAGATCTTTGATTCCATCGGAGGAAAAGGAAACGTAGTTATCCTTCGTGGTGTAGATGCTGCAAGTTCTTCTCAGGAAAGAACAGCCGGTTTTGAGAAAGCTGTCAAAGAGTATGAGAGCAAGGGCATCAAATTAGTGGAATCCCAGAGCGCTAGTTACGATCAGGATACAGCTACTACAACAATGGCAGATATCCTTCAGGCACACAAAGATGTAGACGTAGTTCTCTGCTGCAACGATCTGATGGCAGTAGGCGCTGTAACAGCTCTGAAAGAGAACAACATGACAGTAGGCGCTGATGGCGTAAAAGTTGCAGGTATCGATGGTAACGTAATCGCTCTTCAGTCCATCAACAAAGGCGAAATGTACGCAACCGCATATGACTGGTCTATCCTTCAGGGATACTACGCAGTACAGCAGGCAGTAGACCTGATCAATGGTAAAGAAGTACCGGAAACAACAATGACACCGGATACGATCATCACTTCTGAGAACGTAGCAGATTACCTGCCACACGGCGAAGAGCTTTCACAGTGGAAAATGGGTTCTGCATTAAACAGCGTATCTGATTACATGACAAACTTCCTGCAGAAGGGAATCGATATGGGAACCAAATAAGGTTTAAAAATTGAAACATTCAGGTGTTCCGGGCCGTAAGGCCCGGGCATCTTACAGAAAGAAAGGCGAGTTCTATGGAAAAAGAAATTTTACGCATGGAGCATATCAGCAAATCCTTTGGCGGCGCAAAAGCACTGGATGATGTGTCTTTTGACTTAAGAGCCGGTGAAGTTCACGCCCTCATGGGAGCTAACGGTGCTGGAAAATCCACATTGATGAAAGTTCTTGCGGGTGTATATATGCCGGATTCCGGAAAAATCACACATCATGGAAGGGTAGTTTCTATTAAAGCCTGTGTCGCAGATGCCCAGAAGGATGGTGTGGCCATGGTTTTCCAGGAACTGAACATTTTACCGCACTTAAGCGTACTTGAAAATATTTTTATTGCAAACGAAATCACAAAGAACGGAATCTATGACTGGAAAGCGATGAAAAAGCGCGCGAAAGAAGTCATGGATGAAGTTGGAATTGATCTTGATCTGAATATGAGAGCCGGAGATCTTCCGGTGGCAACACAGCAGATGATCGAGATTACCAGAGCATTGAATCTGAATTCCGATATCATTATTTTTGATGAACCGACATCTTCACTGTCTATGACAGAGACGGAAAGCCTGTTTGAACTGATCGGCAGACTGAAGAAAAAAGGTGTTGGTATGGTATACATCACACATCGTATGTCTGAGGTATATCAGATCTGTGACAGGATCACACTGTTGAGAGATGGAAAAAATGTTTTTTCCGATGATATCAAAAACGTGGATAATCACAGACTGCTGGCAGGAATCGTCGGATCTGAGAATACGAATCAGTTCCCGGAGAAATTCCACGAGACCGGAGATGTTATTTTCGAGGCAAAGAATGTAACATGCAAAGGAAAATACGAAGATGTCAGCTTTGAGTTAAAAGAGGGAGAGATACTCGGATTTGCAGGACTGGCAGGAGCCGGAAGAACAGAGATCGCCAAAACGATCTTCGGCTGTTACCATCTTGATAAAGGAGAGTTTTTATATAAAGGAAAACCGCTGCATATTAAAAATCCGGTAGATGCCGTAGAGCAGGGAATCGGATATGTAAGCGAGGACCGTAAGGCAGAGGGAATCCTTGCGGTACGTTCTATCAGAGAGAACATGGGCGTTGCAAACATGCATCGTCTCGGCAAACACTTCCACATCCAGCGGATGCAGGAACAGAAGGAAGTACAGGATATGATCGACCGTCTCCGTATCAAATGTACCGGTATGGAACAGCGTATCATGAACCTGAGTGGTGGTAACCAGCAGAAAGTATGTTTCGGTAAATGGATCATGTCAGAGCCGAAGCTGCTGATTCTGGATGAGCCGACCCGAGGCGTAGATGTGGGCGCGAGAGCAGAATTTTATCAGATCATTCAGAAACTGGTAAAACGCAACATCGGTGTAATCGTTATTTCTTCTGAGGAAGATGAACTGATCGGACTGTGCAACCGTATCGTAGTTATGCGGGAAGGACACAAGGTTGGCGAGTTCCAGGATTCAGAAGAGAATCTGAAAGAGAAAATGTTGAAATTAATGCTGAACATTTAAGCAGCATTGTTAGGAGGAAATTATGAAAGTATCAAAAGGAAAATTGTTTTATAACAGATTCGGTACTTATATTATACTGGTAGCGCTGATTATTTTCTTCTCCGTTACCGCAGGTGGATTCTTCTCCATCGGTAACCTTACAAACCTGTTAAGAACCGGTGCTGTATATATTCTGTTTGGCTGTGGTATGACATTCGTTATGATCAGTGGTAAGATCGATCTGTCTGTACCATCTATTGCGGCACTGGTAGGCTGTGTGGCAGCACTTCTGATCAAAGGTGGCATGGGAACCCTTCCGGCATCCATCATCGCAATCCTGATTGGTACAGCCTGTGGATTTATAAACGGATTTTTCATCGCAAAGCTGAAAGTACCGTTCTTCATCATGACGGCAGGTATGATGTATGCCGCATCCGGTATCGCGCTTGTTATTACACATGAGACATCCATCGGTATCCATCCGGAAAATGTAAAAATTCCATTTTCTTTTTGGGGTGGAAAAACCATTGGCATCATACCGTCACAGTTTATCATTGCGATCATCTTCTTTGTAATCTGTCTCTACATTATTAAAAATACAAAGATGGGTCGTTATACATATGCCATCGGTAGTAATGAGAAAACAGCAAGACTTTCTGGTGTAAACGTAGATAAATACAATATTCTGATCTTTACCCTGAACGGTCTGGCAGCAGCAATCGCAGGTATCGTACTTGCATCCCGTATGGGAACTGGTAGTCCGAACGTAGCAGATGGCGGTTACAATATCCTTGCAATCGCAGCGGCAGCTATCGGTGGAACCAGTCTTTCTGGTGGTGAAGGTAAACTTGCAAAAACAGTCGTTGGAGCATTCGTTCTCTGTGTTATCAGTACAGGACTGAACATCATGGGCGTAAATTCTTCCGTACAGAATATCGTAATCGGTGCAGTACTGATCGCAGTAGTTGCTATCGATATGATCGACAAACGAAAAGAAGCTTAATTTCAGATAAAACCCTTGTTGCTGCGGGTTTCCCCTAATGGTTCCTGCGGCATACCATAATATCCCTATCAGTGTGTAATAACACTCAGATGACGATCCGCAGTTAGCCGCTGCGGATCGTCATATTTATATAGAAAAATAAAAGGGAAAAGTTCTGGCAATTATATGGAAGATACAGTATACTTAATCAGATAGAGTAAAAATTAGGAGGCAAATTATGAGCGAAGCAATCGAAAAGATTACCGTAGTATTGGGAGAATATAAAGGAATCAAACTTCCAAAGATGGAGGTTACTGTTACAGAGGAAGAGTTACAGGAAGAATTAAAACGCGCCCAGCAGATGGCAGCTACCAAAGAGCCAAAAGAAGACGCTGCTGAGACTGGCGATGAAACCGTGATTGATTTTGTAGGATACAAGGATGGCGTAGCATTTCCAGGCGGAGATGGAAGCGATTATCCGCTGGTTCTTGGTTCCGGTTCTTTCATCCCGGGATTTGAGGAGCAGTTGGTAGGAAGTAAAAAAGGCGATCATGTAGAAGTAAAAGTTACATTCCCGGAAAATTATCATGCAGAAGATCTGGCTGGCGCAGAAGCTGTTTTCCAGGTAGATGTAAAAGAAGTACGTTCTGCAAAACTTCCGGAGATCGGCGATGAGATGGCACAGAGAGTATCTCCGTGCAAAACACTGGAAGAGTTCAAAGAGTATGTAAGAAATGAGATCAAAAAATATAAATCTCAGCAGCTTGCTTCCCAGAGAGAAGATATGATCGTATCCAAAATTATGGAGACAAGTACAGTAGAAGTACCGGAAAAAGATATTCAGGTGGCAGCAGATAACCTGAAACAGAACTTCAAAATGCAGCTGATGCAGGCAGGTCAGAATCTTGAAACATATTTACAGTCCGCACAGATGACACAGGAGCAGTTTGATCAGAGTGCTGTTGATCAGGCAACGATGATGATCAAAGGTCAGAGCGTGCTCGCAGAGATCGCAAAAAAAGAAAACATTGTAGTTACAGATGAAGAACTGGAAAAAGAGCTCAGCCAGATGGCAATGAACTATCAGATGGAAGTAGACAAACTGAAAGAAGCAATCGGCGAGCATGGTCTGGAACTGGTTCGTCAGGATATTTCCGGAAGCAAAGCAATGGATCTGATGCTTTCCCTTGCAGAGGAAGTGTAAAAATCAGTAGATTTAAATGAAAAACAGTCTGAATAAAACGGGATTTTATTTTGAAAGAATGTTGTCAGTCAGACAAAAAATTAATATGTGGAAACATATGTGAAGAGCAGGTATGTGTTATGTCACATACCTGCATTTCAAAATAATAAAGGAAGATTCCGTACCGGATGTTATGTCCGGATTGACGTGAAAAAAGATTGTTATCTGAAAATGCAGACAACAAGCAGAAACAAAAAATAAGGTTGTCTGCAAATCAGACAGACAAGCAGGAGGGACGAAGCGTATGAGCGAAAAGATCGTATTGATAGATGGACACAGCATTTTGAGCAGGGCATTTTTTGGCATTCCGGATCTGACCAATTCTGAGGGCCTCCATACAAATGCAGTGTATGGTTTTCTGAATATCATGCTGAAAATACTGGAAGAAGAAAAACCAGATTATCTTACTGTTGCATTTGACGTTCATGCACCGACGTTCCGCCACAAAATGTTTGACGCTTATAAAGGTACGAGAAAGCCGATGGCTCCGGAGCTGCGGGAGCAGGTGCCGCTGATGAAAGAGGTTCTTCATGCCATGGGTATCGTGACAGTGGAAAAGGCAGGTTACGAAGCCGATGATCTGCTGGGAACTATCGGAAAACGTTGTGAAGCCGAAGGACTGGAAGTTGTAATCGTATCCGGAGACCGAGATCTGCTGCAGCTTGCTACGGAACATATTGAAATCCGTATACCGAAGACAAAACGGGGTGGCACGGAGATTGAAAACTATTATGCCGCAGATGTGAAAGAACGGTATCAGGTAACGCCGGAAGAATTTATTGATGTGAAAGCACTGATGGGAGATTCGTCCGATAATATACCGGGTGTGCCGGGGATTGGAGAGAAAACAGCAACCAATCTTATCGTGGCATATCAGACCATTGAGAATGCCTATGCCCATGTGGATGAGATCAAACCGCCGAGAGCGCAGAATGCGCTACGGGAGCATTACGACATGGCACAGATGAGCAAGGTGCTGGCGACCATTGATACCAATGCAGAGATTACCTATGAGCGGAAAGATGCTGCGTTGCAGAACCTGTTCACGCCGGAGGCATATACTTATTTCAAACGATTGGAATTTAAAAATCTGCTGTCCCGCTTTGAAGTAGAGACACCGTCAGATCCGGCAGAGCAGCATTTTAAGACGATAACCATGTTGGATGAAGCGGAGGATTTTTTCAGAGAAACGCTGGAACTGCTTCAGCAATCTGAGAGAGAAGCTGCTGGGGAAATGCATCAATTGGCAGTTGCAGTTATTCAGGACGGCACGCAGTTTTTCGGATTTTCTTTCTGCGTATCTGCGCAGCAGACCGTATTTGTGAAAGCAGAAGGATTTCTGACGGAAGAGTATTTGAAAGATAAGACGGCTCAGCTGCTTCAGGAGGCAGGCGAAATCGTGACACCGGATCTGAAGGCGATTCTGAAATATATTCCACTGACTGATGAGACGAATTGCTTTGATACAACGGTGGCCGCATATTTATTAGATCCATTGAAAAGCGAATATCCGTATGACGATCTGGCAAAAAATTATATGGGTTTGCTTACCGTTCCGTCACAGGCTGATCTTCTCGGGAAACAAAAGATTGCCGCAGCAGAAAAAGATGCGCCGGAAAAACTGGCAGAGCTGGCTTGTTACGAGAGTTATATAGCATGGTCGGTAAAACCGATTCTTCAGGAAAAACTGAAAGAGAGTGGTATGTGGAACCTGTTTTGTGACGTGGAGATGCCGCTGGTATTTACACTGGCACAGATGGAAGAAGAGGGTATCCGCACCGATGCAAAAGCTTTACAAAACTATAGTGAACAGCTGGGGAACCGTATCACAGAACTGGAGCGGAAGATTTATGAGCAGGCAGGAGAAGAATTTAACATCAATTCTCCAAAGCAGCTTGGAGTGATCCTGTTTGAAAAATTACAGATGCCAAATGGCAAAAAGACGAAGACCGGATATTCTACGGCGGCGAGCGTACTGGAAAAACTGGCACCGGATTATCCAATCGTTTCAGACATTCTGGAATATCGTCAGCTGGCAAAGTTAAAATCCACTTATGCGGATGGACTGGTTACCTATATTTCAGAAGACGGACGGATTCACGGAACCTTTAATCAGACGATTACTGCTACGGGACGTATCAGCAGTACCGAACCGAACCTGCAGAATATTCCGATCCGTATGGAACTGGGGCGGATGATCCGAAAAGTATTTCTTCCGAAAGATGGATATGTATTTCTGGATGCAGATTATTCGCAGATTGAACTGCGTGTGCTGGCTCATATGTCCGGCGACCGAAATCTGATCGATGCATACCGTCATGCGGAAGATATCCATCGTATGACAGCATCCCAGGTATTCCATACACCGTTGGAAGAAGTAACGGATCAGCAACGACGAAATGCTAAAGCAGTCAACTTTGGTATCGTATACGGAATCAGTTCCTTTGGTTTAAGTCAGGGACTGAGTATTACGAGAAAAGAAGCACAGGAATATATTGAGCGGTACTTTGAAACATATCCGGGTATCAAGACATTTTTGGACAATCTGGTCAGCGAGGCAAAAGAGACCGGTTATGCGACGACTATGTTTGGACGCAGACGTCCGATTCCAGAGCTGTCTTCTAGCAATTTTATGCAGCGTTCCTTTGGCGAGCGTATCGCAATGAATTCCCCGATTCAGGGAACCGCGGCGGATATTATTAAGATTGCCATGAACCGTGTCCGTCGCAGACTGGCAGCGGAAGGGCTCAAGTCCCGCCTGATCCTGCAGGTGCATGATGAGCTTCTGGTAGAGACTGCAGAAGAAGAAGTGGAACAGGTAAGGACAATCCTGAATGAAGAAATGCAGAATGCTGCACATTTGGAAGTAAAACTGGAGACAGATACCAATGCGGGTAGTAACTGGTACGAGGCACACTAAAAAGATAGATAACTGTGACTGGCAGAATATTTGTCAATAGAGAAGCAGTAGCATAGAAAAAATGTTAAGATAACACAGGGAGTAAATAAAAAGCGAATGTTATTTATAGGAATTACCGGCGGTGTAGGAGCCGGAAAATCAGAAATCTTGTCTTTCCTTGAAAAAAATTATAATGCAAAAGTTATGTTGACGGACGAGATCGCCCATGATTTGATGGAGCCGGGGACAGATTGTTATAAGAAACTGCAGGAACTGTTTGCGGATGATGCAGTATTTCTTCCGGAAGGGGGATTTGACCGACCGGCGCTGGCTGCCGTGATCTTTTCCAATGAAGCAAAGCGCCAGGCATTAAATGATATTGTACATCCGGCAGTAAAGCAGTATGTAAAGGAACAGATGGATCAGCATCGCCAGCAGGAAGATCTGGATCTGCTCGTGGTAGAAGCAGCATTGCTCATCGAAGAACATTATGATGAGATCTGCGATGAACTGTGGTATATTTATACAACAGAGGATAACCGTCGGGCACGTCTGAAAGCTTCCCGCGGATATTCCGATGAAAAGATACAGAACATTTTTGAAAGTCAGCTCCCGGAGGCAGCGTATCGGAAAGCCTGCCGGGTTGTGGTAGATAACAATGCAGCACCGGAGGATGCTTTTGCACAGATGCGGGAAACGTTGGCGGGTAAGGAAATCGTTCCTGTCAGTAAATAGGATTTGCGTCAGGTAATATAGACCTGGTCAAGATGGCATAACTTTTGTTATCTATGCAATTTTTTATGATGCAGATGGTAGACATCTGGTGTTTGAATTTTTGTACAGACAAATTGAAGGCAAGAAGAAGCGGTCATAATTTGACGTAATGCAGGAATGAGATATCATAATAAAATTTTGAATATATAAAGGAAGTACAAGATGGAATTATGCAGTATAGCCAGTGGCAGCAGCGGAAACTGTATTTATGCAGGATCTGACAACAGCCACATTTTGATCGACGCCGGGATCAGCGGAAAAAAGATCGAGAGCGGGTTAAATGAGATCGGATTGAAAACAGAAGAGATTCATGGAATCCTGGTAACCCATGAGCATTCAGACCATATCAAAGGTCTGGGGGTATTGGCAAGAAGATATGGTATTCCCATGTATGCTACAGAAGGTACCTGGAGATGGATACAGGAACATCAGGCAATCGGAAAAGTGGATGAGAGCCTGCTTCATATCGTCAGACCGGAGGAAGAGTTTTTTATCGGAGATATGGAAATCACACCGCTGCATACCTCTCACGATGCTGCAGATCCAGTAGCATATATGATGAAACAGGGTAAGAAGACCATGGCAGTTTTAACGGATCTTGGAAAATATGATGATTATCTGGTAGACAAACTGCATGGTTTGGATGTATTATTGTTAGAAGCAAATCACGATATACATATGTTGGAAGTGGGTGGATATCCCTATTATTTGAAAAAAAGGATTCTTGGAGAACGTGGACACCTCTCCAATGAACTTTCCGGACAGCTTCTGGGACGTTTGCTTCATGATAATTTCAAGAGTGTGATCTTGGGACATCTGAGCAAAGAAAATAATTATCCAGAGCTGGCTTACGAGACTGTCCGGTTGGAAATCAGTATGGGAGACAATCCCTATCAGGGAAATGACTTTCCGATTCAGGTAGCCAGACGTGATTGTGTATCAGAACTGGTTTGCGTATAAATACAGAAAAGAAAGAGCATGAAAACGTGCGGAGGGAAAACAATGGAAAAGACAACAAATAAGACCATTATAACCGTAGTAGGTAAAGATACTGTAGGTATTATTGCAAAAGTATGTACTTACCTGGCTGAAAATCATATCAATGTACTTGATATCTCACAGACTATCGTACAGGGATACTTTAACATGATGATGATTGTAGATATGAATACATCTGAAAAACCATTTGCAGACTGTGCGGCAGATCTGGAAAAACTGGGCGAAGAGATTGGTGTATCCATCAAATGCCAGAGAGAAGAAATCTTTGATATGATGCATCGTTTATAAGATAAAAATGGCTGCTTTTGTCAGAAAGCGGTTATAGATTTTTAATAGAAACAGTTTTGCAGATGATATTATAAAAATATAAAAGCAGAAATTGTAAAAATGTTGAGAGAATAAGTAACAGCACTGTACATGTAAAAAGGTACAGATAAACCATTACTGAGAAATGAAAGGGAAATACCTATGATTAACATGTTTGAAGTCAACGAGACGAACAAGATGATCGAGCAGGAAAATCTGGATGTGCGTACCATCACACTTGGAATCAGCCTGATGGACTGTATCGATGCAGATCTCAATCGACTGAATGAAAATATTTACAACAAGATTACAACTGTTGCAAAAGACCTGGTAAAAGTAGGAAAAGAGATTGAAACAGATTATTGTATTCCGATTGTTAATAAACGAATTTCCATTACCCCTATCGCGCTGGTGGGAGCAGCTGCCTGTAAAAAGCCGGAAGATTATGTGACATTGGCTAAGACGCTGGACAAAGCTGCCCACGAAGTAGGCGTTAACTTTATTGGCGGATATTCCGCACTTGTTTCCAAGGGAATGACTGCAAGTGATGAGCTTTTAATCCGCTCCATTCCGGAGGCACTGGCAGTAACAGAGCGTGTATGCAGTTCCATCAACCTTGGTTCCACCAAGACCGGTATCAATATGGACGCAGTAAAACTGATGGGCGAGATCATCCATGAAGCTGCCGTCTATACAAAAGACAACGATTCCTGCGGATGTACGAAGCTGGTCGTATTCTGTAATGCTCCGGATGATAACCCATTTATGGCAGGCGCATTCCATGGTGTTACTGAAGCAGATGCGATCATCAATGTGGGTGTATCTGGTCCGGGTGTTGTAAAGACTGCATTGGAAAAAGTTCGTGGAGAGAATTTTGAAGTTCTCTGCGAGACCATTAAGAAAACAGCATTCAAGATTACCCGTGTAGGTCAGCTGGTAGCAAAAGAGGCATCTGAGAAACTGGGAATCCCATTTGGCATCATTGACCTTTCACTGGCTCCGACACCGGCAGTGGGAGATTCTGTAGCGGAGATCTTAGAAGAAATCGGTCTGGAATATGCAGGCGCTCCGGGAACGACAGCAGCTCTGGCTATGCTGAATGATCAGGTTAAAAAAGGCGGCATTATGGCATCCTCTTATGTTGGCGGATTAAGTGGCGCATTTATTCCTGTCAGTGAAGATCAGGGAATGATCGATGCAGTAAATGCCAATGCTCTTACGATCGAAAAACTGGAAGCAATGACCTGTGTCTGCTCTGTAGGTCTGGATATGATTGCTATTCCGGGCGATACCACACCGGCAACGCTGTCCGGTATTATTGCAGATGAGATGGCTATCGGTATGGTCAACCAGAAAACCACAGCTGTACGTCTGATCCCGGTTATCGGAAAGACTGTTGGCGACAACGCAGAGTTTGGCGGACTTCTTGGTCATGCGCCGATCATGCCGGTCAACAACTATTCCTGCGAAGCATTTATTAATCGTGGCGGACGGATTCCGGCACCGGTACACAGCTTTAAGAACTAAGAAAATATACAATTCTCTGGAAATAAACAGAAATGTGAAACATATTTGTCAGCTGAATAGAAAATAACATGGGGGTGTCTTCTGTATGGGAGGCACTCCGTTGTTTTTTATCAAAAAATTTGAATGGTGTAGACGGAGAATCCGGAAATAGAAATAAATGAAACAAATGTAAAAAGATAAGGAGCGTGGACTATGTTAGGAGTGATTATTTTTCTGATTATTCTGGCTATTGCACTAATGCTTGGTGTTGTGATAACGGTTAAAAAACATGCTTATAAAATGTTGATTGCCATTCCATTTGTGGGAACGTTGGTTATCGTTATTATGTTGATCATTCTTGGCACAATGCGGTAGCCGAAATAAATGCAAGATATGGAAAAGGTTTTTGTCATTGATCTGGTACAAATAATAAGTATAGCTTATAAAAACAAGTAAATAATTTAATGCTGATTATAACAGCACTTCATTGTAAAATAGAAATTGTCATGGTAAACTTAATGTGGAATGTGTAAACGCATTCCACATCATTTTTTGTCTTATTGCGAATCAAAAATCTTACAGAAGCGATTTTGATAAAACAAAAAACGATGATGCAGAACAATGATTGAGAGTATATTGGTATGATAAGGAGGACCTTCCACATGAAGAAGATGTCAATTGAACAGGTTTTGAAAGAAAATGCATATCCGGGCCGTGGTATTATTATTGGTAGAAGTGCTGATGGTAAAAAAGCGATCACAGCATATTTTATCATGGGCAGAAGTTCTAACAGCCGCAACCGCGTATTCGTAGAAGATGGTGAGGGCATCCGTACACAGGCATTTGATCCGTCCAAACTGGAAGATCCGAGCCTGATTATTTACGCACCGGTTCGTGTGCTTGGTAATAAGACCATTGTTACAAATGGGGATCAGACAGATACTATTTATGAAAATATGGATCGTCAGATGACATTCGAACAGTCTCTCCGTGGAAGAGAGTTTGAACCGGATGGTCCGAATTATACACCAAGAATTTCAGGTATTATGCATGTAGAGGATGGAAGATACAGCTACGCTATGTCTATTCTGAAAAGTAATAACGGAGATCCATCTGGATGCAACCGTTATACATTTGCTTATGAGACACCTGCAGCAGGCGAGGCCCGCTTCATCCATACCTATATGAATGATGGCAATCCACTTCCAAGTTTTGAGGGAGAGCCGGAACTGGTAGATGTGCTGGATGATATCGATGCATATACAGATCTTCTCTGGAACAGCCTGAACACAGATAATAAAGTATCTTTATTTGTTCGTTACATTGACATTGCGACTGGCAAATATGAGACACGTATTGTAAATAAAAATCAGTAAGTTTTCTAAAATAAGTTCTTTTTACAAAAAGATGAAAATGAGATTTTGATTTAAGAACATATATGGCAAAACAATAATGACAATAGGATGTACTCTCTGGAACTGTAAAAATATGATGCTGGAAAGATGTTTATTACAGAATGTGGCAATGACAGTAATTTATTAGCAATAAAATTTTGAGAGCATGGTAAGAGTACACCGGTATTATAATGGAGGAACACATGAAGGAGTTAGAATTAAAATACGGATGTAATCCAAATCAGAAACCGTCCAGAATTTATATGGAAGAGGGCGAACTGCCGATTAAAGTATTATGTGGCAAACCGGGATATATCAACTTCCTGGATGCATTTAACGGCTGGCAGCTTGTAAAAGAGCTGAAACAGGCCACCGGACTTCCGGCAGCAACTTCTTTCAAACATGTATCTCCTGCAGGTGCAGCAGTGGGACTTCCGCTGAGTGACATCGAGCGCAAGATCTACTGGGTAGATGATCAGGGAGACCTTTCTCCACTGGCAAGCGCATATGCCCGTGCAAGAGGCGCAGACCGTATGTCTTCTTTCGGAGATTTTATTTCTCTTTCTGACGTATGTGACGTAGATACCGCAAAACTGATCAAACGTGAGGTCTCTGATGGCGTGATCGCTCCGGGATATGAGCCGGAAGCACTGGAGATCCTCAAAGGTAAAAAAGGTGGAAAATACAATATCATCGAGATCGATCCAGAGTATGTACCTGCACCGGTAGAGCATAAACAGGTATTTGGAGTTACCTTTGAGCAGGGAAGAAATGAATTGAAGATTGATCGAGATTTCCTTGGAAATATCGTAACAGAGAATAAAGAGATTCCGGATTCTGCAAAGATTGATCTGATCATTTCTCTGATCACATTGAAATATACACAGTCCAATTCTGTATGCTACGCAAAAGGCGGACAGGCGATCGGTATTGGAGCAGGACAGCAGTCACGTATCCATTGTACCCGTCTGGCTGGACAGAAAGCAGACAACTGGTTCCTTCGTCAGGCACCGCAGGTACTGAATCTTCAGTTTGTAGACGGCATCAAACGTGCAGACCGTGACAATGCCATCGACCTCTATATCGGGGATGAATACATGGATGTGCTGGCAGACGGTACATGGGAGAATATTTTCAAAGTAAAACCTCCGGTATTTACTGCGGAAGAGAAGAAAGCATGGCTGGAGAAAAATACAGATGTAGCCCTTGGCTCGGATGCGTTCTTCCCGTTTGGCGACAACATTGAGCGCGCTCATAAGAGTGGTGTAAAATACGTTGCAGAACCAGGCGGATCAATTCGTGATGACCATGTTATAGATACATGCAATAAATATGGAATAGCAATGTGCTTTACAGGTATTCGTCTGTTCCATCACTAAAAATGAATGAACATGCAATTTTAAATATCATATAACCATTTACAAAAATCGCAACCTTTAATCAGGGTTGCGGTTTTTGTGATTTCTGAAAAGCCTGAAAAACAATGAATAAAATACCATTGCGATTTGTATAAGAATACCTCATACTGTTTGTATAGACTGTAAACTTATCTGAAACGTGAAATGTAAAAATAATGAGTGCAAATATGATATGCCAGGAGGAAATGCGAACATATGCAGCGGATATTAATGATAGAAGATGACAGGGCAATCGTGGATTCCCTGTCAGAGTTTTTGAAAAGTGAAGGATATGAGACTTTGACGGCAAATGGGCAAAAGGCGGCATTGGAAATTCTTACGGAACAGAGTGTAGATCTGGTGCTGCTGGATGTGTCTCTGGCAGACGGAAATGGTTTTTCTGTCTGTTCGGCAATCAAACAGCAGAACCAGAACCTGCCAGTCATATTTCTGACGGCATCAGGAGATGAGTTCAGCGTAGTTACCGGACTGGATCTGGGAGCAGATGATTATATTGCAAAACCGTTCCGACCGCGGGAACTGATCTCCAGGATCAAAAGCGTGCTCCGCAGATATGGAAAAATGCAATCACTGGTTCAGATTGGGGAACTCCGTGTAGATATGGAAAAAGGATGCGTGTGGAAAGACCAGCAGGAATTGAACCTGTCGGCACTGGAATATCGTTTGCTGCTTGTATTTATCAGTAATAAAGGAGCAGTCCTTACGAGAAACCGGCTGCTGGAAGAAATCTGGGATGTGGCAGGAGATTTTGTGAATGACAATACGCTGACGGTCTATATCAAACGTTTACGGGAAAAGATTGAAGATAATCCCCAGGAACCGGAATATATAAAAACCGTTCGAGGCACCGGTTACCGATTTGAAGTATAAGAATATGCAGTGATTCTGAGAAGAATATGTCAGCTTGCACTGACCGGAATCACGTATTAAGTATCATATGCGTTTGATTTGAATTTGAACAATGATTTAGGGTATAAACAGGGAAACAAAGAACATGAAACTATTTCGTAATGAAGAAGTGAAGAAAATTTTTGCCTTATATGGAGTTATAACAGCAATAGCTACCGCAACTGGCTGGTTGCTGTTCGAAGCGGAAACAGGGAGTTTTATATTGATATTGTGTTTGCTGTTTTGGGGAATATATGGAATCAGTGCAAAAAAACGATATGATAAAATGGCTCGGCTGACAATGGATATTGACCGGACACTACATGGAGAAAAAGTGTCCGATTTTTCTTCTTACAAAGAAGGAGAACTGGCACTGCTGGAAAATGAGTTGTCAAAAATGCTGCAACGTTTGCAGGAACAGGCAGTACAACTGCAGGATGACAAGGTAAAGCTGGCAGATTTTATTGCAGACATTTCCCATCAGATCCGTACTCCATTGACGGCAGCGAATTTGATTCTTACTTCTATGAGACGGCAGGAAACGTTAAATAATAGCGATTCTGACAAAATGGAGAATGCAAAGCTGTTGAAAAGCGGACAGAGGGAATGTGAAAAAGGAACAGATGACAGATGTCGTCAAAAAGAACAGTTAAAAGAACTGACCCGTCTGCTGTCACGGGTGGAGTGGCTGATCGAAGCATTATTAAAACTTGCCCGGCTGGATGCAGGAACTGTGGTAATGAAACAGGAGACAGTCGCATGGGAACATCTGATAGAAAAAGCGATGCAGCCACTGGCGATTCCCATAGAACTCAAAGAGCAGACAATACATTATAATATACAGGGTAGTTTTAACGGAGATTTTTCGTGGACGGCGGAAGCGGTAGGAAATATATTGAAAAACTGCATGGAGCATACACCAGCAGAAGGAACCATCTGGATCACAGCTTTGGAAAATCCGCTCTATACAGAACTGGAAATCCGTGATAACGGAACCGGCATTGCACCGGAAGATCTGCCCCATCTGTTTGAACGCTTTTACAAAGGGAAAGAATCAGATAAGCAGAGTGTTGGAATCGGACTTGCCCTGGCAAAAAACATCATCTGTCATCAGGGCGGACGGATTCAGGCAGGAAATCATCCAGAAGGAGGCGCTGTGTTTACGATACGGTTTTATAAGAGTGTTGTATAAAAAAGTATTTCATGACTATTTGCGTTGACAGAAAACTGACGGAATGGGTATTCATATAAAAATATATTTTCATGACGATGGGAGTCATCTGCCTCAAATGATAGAATGAGGATTTGTATGAATCAAAGTGACAGAATTGTCACTTGTGAGTCACAGCAGTGTCATCTTGGATTGTTATACTAAGTTCAGAAACTACAAAAGGTTGGAAAGAGGAGAGCGTATGGAAATATTAAGAGTAGAAGATCTGACAAAAGTATACGGTTCCGGGGATAATGAAGTGGTGGCACTGGATCACGTTTCCTTTACTGTACAGAAAGGAGAATTTATCTCCATCATCGGACCGTCCGGTTCCGGAAAATCTACATTGCTGCATATTTTGGGTGGTGTTGATAAGCCTACTTCAGGTTCCGTTTATATGAATGGGCAGAATGTATATGAGAGAAATGATGAAGAACTGGCGATTTTTCGCCGCAGAGAAGTAGGTTTGATCTATCAGTTTTATAACCTGATCCCAGTGCTGAACGTAGTGGAAAACATGACACTGCCAGTATTGATGGACGGGCGGGAGATCAATCAGCAGCGGCTGGAGGAATTTCTTCATATATTAAAATTGGAGGGGAGAGAAAAACATTTGCCAAATCAGCTTTCCGGTGGACAGCAGCAGAGGGTATCTATTGGAAGAGCGCTTATGAATGCACCGTCTGTCGTTCTTGCGGATGAGCCGACAGGAAACCTTGACTCCAGAAACAGCCAGGAGATTGTAGAACTGCTTCGTATGTCCAATAAGATCTATCAGCAGACGATGCTTATGATTACACATGATGAAAATATTGCTCTGCAGGCAGACCGCATTATTGCTATAGAAGATGGTCGGATCACTAGAGATGAGGTGATGCGTCCATGAATATCCTGCGAAAAATAACATGGGAGACGATGAAAAGAAACCGTTCCCGCAGTATTGTAACGATTATTGGTGTATTGCTGTCTGCAACACTTTTTACAGCAGTAACGGTATTTACCGGAAGTTTGTTTCATTTTTTGAAGGAAAATTATATATATGATTTGGGCAACTATCATATTCGGGTAAGATCTGTGGACGACAGTTTTCTGGAAAAATGTGAAAAGGATAAACGGACAGAAGCACTTCTGGCAGCAGAAAATTTAGGTTATGCACCGATTGGAAGTCAAAATGAAGACAAACCGTATTTGTATGTATCAGCTGTGAATGATGACTTTTTTTCACAGATGCCGGTACATCTTACATCGGGAAGAATGCCGGAAAATGGGGATGAGATCCTGCTGCCGACCCATCTGGCAGATAACGGAAAAGTATATTATTCCATTGGAGACCAGATGACGTTGGAACTGGGAAAACGGAGCAGTACATTAGATAGTAAAGATCAGATGGATATGGGCGAAACAGATACCGACGTGCAATCAAGTACCGATATGGCATCGGATGGGGCGGAGTCAGATACGGCTTTAGGTATAGATATGAAGCAGAACACCGATACGGCGGATGTAATGCAGCCGGATGAAGATATGTCATCTGACGAAAACACGCAGCAGACTCTGAATCAGTCCAGGCCATGGCAGGGAACGGGGGAGACCTGGACACAGACCGGCACACATGAGTATACGGTCGTTGGTTTTTACGAACGGCCGTCGTTTGAACCCTACTCGGCACCGGGTTATACAGCGCTGACAAAGAGTGATGCTTCTGATCAAAAAGAAGCGGCATTTGTTGCAGATGCCTACATTCGTATCAGCCAGCCATCTAAAAACCTGTCTTCCTATATATTGGATCATGACTTAACAGACTATGAATGGATGCAGAATAACAGCGTGCTGATGCTGTCCGGAAGTTTTCAGTACAACAACTATGGAGGATTTTTTACCGGGATTGTTATCTTTTTCTGTGTGCTGATCTTTGCAGGTTCCGTGGCGCTGATCTATAATGCATTTTCCATCTCTGTCAGCGAGCGTACACAGCAGTTTGGTCTGCTGTCTTCACTGGGAGCTACGAAAAAACAGATTCGTAAGATGGTGTGGCAGGAAGCATTTTTGGTTTCTGCTATTGGTATTCCGCTTGGTATCGTGACAGGAATCGTAGGTATCGGAATTACGTTGCATTTTGTGGGTGATAAGTTTAATGGTCTGCTGTCATCAACGAAGATTCCAATGACCCTGCATGTACAGTGGAGCATGCTTTTTCTGGCAGCGCTGATCGCCCTTGCTACGGTACTGATCTCAGCCTGGGTTCCGTCTCGGCGGGCCATGAAAGTGACAGCCATGGAGGCAATTCGTCAGAGTAAAGATGTAAAACTTACAGGAAAAGAAGTCCGAACGGGAAGACTGTCTATGAAACTTTTCGGCCTGGAAGGCATGCTGGGAAAGAAATATTTCCAGCGCAGCAGGAAGAAATATCGTGCGACGATCGTTTCGCTTGCATTCAGTGTCATCCTTTTTATTGCTGCCAGCAGTTATACCCAGTATCTGAAAGAGAGTCTGGTGGGCAATGCCATAACAGTGAGCAATTATGATGTAGTATTCTGGACAGATGTGGAAGATGCGGGGAAAGAGATCCCGTTAGATGAGTTGAAAGCAGTGCAGGGCGTAAAGGAAGCAGCATACAGTTGTTGTGATGCCTGGATGGCGATCGTTCCGGGGAACGATATTGCAGAGAGCTATTTGAAATATGACCGGGAAGTTCATCAGAAAGCAGAAGCGGCTGTCGAAAGTGGAATTGATCCGGAGATGTCAGGCATGTATTATGCATTACCGGATTCTGTAAATGGTGTCTATGACTGGAGTGTGGCTGTCTATTATCTGGATGAGGAAAGCTATGAAAAACTGGTAAAAGATCAGGGGCTTAACCATGAGAAATATCTGACGGATGGCAACGTACTTCCTTTGGTATATAATAAAGGAACGATGGAACAGCAGATCATGTCAGAAAGTTATAACTGGAAAGTGGATTTCCTTAAAAAAGGGGTAACTTCTTTGCAGGGAGTGCCGGCAAACGTCCCGGATATGGATGGTTATGAATATTACGGAACGGAAATGAAGGATGATAACGGTACACCACAGCTGTATTACAGTTATGTCCCGGAAGGAACAGAAGCAGATATTGATTCGGATACCGGAAAACTGAAAAACGGATATCTGGTTCCGGCACAGACACAGACTATCGAACTGGGCGATCGGATTGACAGTCTGCCATTAGGCATTGAAGCCGATCATACGGGACTTGTGCTGATCTATCCGTATCATATGCTGCCGTCTGATATATCAGACAGTCCATCCTGTTATTTTAACACCAATGATCATGATGTAATGTTGGATGGCATCAAAAATCTGATGACAGAAAAAGGGTTCCATGTGGGAGAATACAGCATTTCAGACCCGTATGAGATAGAACAGAAAAACAGAAATACCGTTTTAGTCATCAACGTATTTACCTATGGTTTTATCGTTCTGATTTCCCTGATCGCTATTGCAAATGCGTTCCATACCATATCTACCAATCTGCTCCTGCGCAGAAGGGATTTTGCGATGCTCAAAAGTATGGGAATGACCGAAAAAGGCATGCATCGGATGTTAAATTACGAATGCCTGATCTATGGAAGCAGGGCGTTAATGTATGGATTGCCAATTGGATTCCTCACGAATGTATGCATTGCAAGGATCACAAGCAGTATTTACCGTGGAGGTTTCCGTATGCCGGTTATCGCATATCTTTTATCGATCATATGTGTTTTCGTAGTGGTATTTGTTACAATGTTGTATGCTATGAAAAAAATGAGACAGGACAATCCGATAGAAGTGCTGAAAAATGAAAATCTGTAACAGAAATGATCGTATGTTTAAAGATGAGAATCTGTAACGAAAATGATCGAATATTTAAATAAAATAACCGAATACTGAAAGAAGTGAAACGGTAACTGAATATTTAAAGACATCAATGTAATGACAGGATACTTCTGATAAAAAATCAGAACTAGAGTAAAATGGTATCTTCGTTATCATTGCATTGGTGTTTTTTTATTTTAAAGTATGGCAATAGTATTCTGCTGTGAAAGAACAAAAAGTGCATCGATAATAATCAGTAAAGAATTCATGCCATTATTGTGAAAAATACTTTTTTCATGACTATTTGCGCCACTGGAAAAGCTGCGGAATGGAGATTAAAATAGATATAGAAGAATCCAATCAGATTATGTATAATAAAATCACGTTTTATCAATGTACAGAAAAGAAAACCACAGGGGTTATAGTACAAACAGATACTGCTCCCTGTGGAGAAATGAGGGAAAGAATATGGCAATACAGATAAATGGCGTCAATCATTTTGCAATCAGTGTTCCGGATATGGAGGAAACATTAGCATGGTATGAGAAAGTATTTGGTTTTCAGGTATTTGACCGTTCGGAGATTCCGGGAGCTGGGATCAAGGTCGCACATATGACAGGGAAAGGATTTATTTTGGAAGTCTTTGAACCTTCAGGCGCTGCTCCGTTGCCGGAAGAACGGAAAGTGCCGAATCGCGATCTCATGACCAATGGAAATAAGCATATTTCTTTTGGGGTGCCTGATGGACCAATGGCAAAAAAAGAGCTGGAGGCTCTTGGTGTTGAAATCGTTATGGTGGCGGAAGTGGATGAAACCTATGGTGTGTTCATCCATGATAATACAGGAAATCTTATAGAGATTTTTGAAGAAAAAGGAAACTGGTGGGAACAGGTGCAGCGCCAGTCTGAGAAACTGTGATGTGGAGCGTATGCCTGATCCTGGCAATCCTGGTGTTTGTCCTGGGCAATCTGGCAGGATATGGAATATTTAAACGAAAGAGAAAAAGACAGAAGCTTCTGTCCATGGTACCAGTAGTGTTGGCGCTAACTTTTCTGTCCCTGATTATTCTAATGATTCCGGTAAGCGTACAGGAAACAGAAGGCTGGCTGCGAAATCTGCAAAATTCCATACAGAGTACAATGCTAGTGTTCAGCCTGAACGGTGAGTTTTCTTCTTTTCTGGAAGGAACGGAAATCTGTCCGGATAGATTTCGGACGATTTATCAGGTGTTTGCCGGATGTTTGTACATACTGGCACCGATACTTCTGGTCGGAGTTGTGATCTCCTTTTTTAAAAATCTGTTCGGATATCTGGAACTGTATCTGGTTCGGAACAGGAAACTTTATATTTTTTCAGAATTAAATGACAGATCGCTGATGCTGGCACGGAGCTGTCAGGAGCATGATCTTGCAGAAAGGAAAAAATGTCTGCTTGTATTTACGGATGTATTTGATGAAAATGCAGAAGAATCGTTTGAACAGATGGAGCAGGCAAAGCAACTCGGCGCGATTGTTTTTAAAGATGATATCCTGTCATTACACAGAAAGCTGAAAAAGAAAAACTGTGAGATGTGTTTTTTTGTATTGGGACAGAATGATACGGAGAATCTGGATCATACACTGGGACTGATGGAACAGTACAGGGAAGAAAAAAATGTGGGAATCTATTCATTTATGGATTCCTGTGAGGCGGAATTGATGATCAGTTCTTCCATGCGGCATACACCTGGTCCAAAAGTACGGCGTATCTGTGAGGTTCAATCTGCGGTATATAATTACCTGTATGAAACAAATCTGTTTGAACAGGCGTATGTATCTGCCGACGGAAGCAGAGTTCTGAAGATTGTACTGTTGGGGCTTGGCACTTACGGTACGGAGTTGCTGCGTGCATTGTGCTGGTATGGACAAATGCCGGGGTTTCGATTGGAGATTCATGTATTTGACAGGGATGTGTGTGCCCGTGAGAAGCTGGAAGCACAGTACCCGGAGTTATTAAAACTGAATCATAATACCATTTCAGGCGAATGTCATTATGATATCTGGTTTCATGATGATTATGGACAGAATGGTGTGGATGTGGAGACGGGAGCCTTTATACGGATATTACAGCAGATCCAGAATATTACCCATGTATATGTCATGCTGGGCGAGGATGAAAAAAACATCCGTATGGCGACGCAGATGCGGATGTTGTTGAGGCGGCAAAAAACATTTGAAACACAGATTTTTACAATGCTTTCTAATATGAGAAAATCGGGAATACTGGAAATGGAAAGCCTGTGCAATTTTAAAGAGCAGGATTATGAGATAAAGACGTTTGGCGGTATCCGCAGGCAGTATACTTATGACCGGGTAGTGGAATCGGAACTGGAAGTGCAGGCAAGAAGACGGCATCTGCACTGGTCAGATGTAGAAAATATAGAAAGAGATACACTGCAGTTTTATCAGTATGAATATTGCTGGAAATCATCTCAGGCCAGTACGATTCGCAGCCGGATGCGGTATCTGATGCATATTCCGGGAACAGAAAAGCCTGCGGAACAGCGTTCTGAGGAAGAGAAAGCGAGGATACAGGAAGTGGAACACGCCGGCTGGAATGCATATATGCGGGCAGAAGGGTATTGCTTTGCACCGGAGAGGGATGATCTGGCGAAACAGCATCATCTGTTGATCCCGTTTCATGATCTGCCGGAAAAGGAAAAGATCAAGGATGATGTAGAGTGGGTGGACCTGAATGAACAGTAGGGGTTAGCGTTGGAAAATGATTGTATACAGACGTTGCCTGAAAATATAGACTTGTATATTTACACAGAAAAACAGCATTTTTTAACGGCATTTCCCGAAAAACATAGTGGATTGCTTGACTTTTAATTTGAAAAAAACTATAGTAATTTTGATACACAAGAATTCTGGAGGTACACAATGAGTAAGAAACCTTTTGTAACATACGAACAGTTACAGGAAATTACCAAAGAATTTCCTACCCCGTTTCATTTATATGATGAAAAAGGCATCCGGGAGAATGCAAAAGCAGTAAAGGAAGCATTTGCATGGAATCCGGGATTTCGCGAATATTTTGCAGTAAAAGCTACTCCAAATCCGTTCCTGATCAATATTCTGAGAGAATATGATTGCGGAACTGACTGCTCTTCCCTGACGGAGCTGATGCTTTCGCAGGCGCTGGGCATGTCCGGCGACCATATCATGTTTTCTTCCAATGATACACCGGCAGAAGAGTTTGCATATGCAAACAAACTGGGAGCTACCATCAATCTGGATGATATTACCCATATTCCGTTTTTAGAGAAGATCATCGGAGAGTTCCCGAAGACAATGAGTCTCCGTTACAATCCGGGCGGAGTATATCAGCTGAGCAACGGTATCATGGACAACCCTGGAGATTCCAAATACGGTCTGACAAAAGAGCAGTTATTTGAGGCATATGGCATTCTTCGTGACAAAGGCGTGGAGAGATTTGGCCTGCATGCCTTCCTGGTAAGTAACACGGTAACAAATGATTATTATCCGACACTGGCAAGAACATTGTTTGAACTGATCGTTGAGATCAAAGAGAAACTTGGCATCAGCATCAGCTTTGTAAATCTTTCCGGTGGTGTTGGCATTCCTTACAAACCGGATCAGACACCGAACGATATACGCGTCATCGGTGCAGGTGTTAAAAAAGTATTTGAAGAAGTACTGGTTCCTGCTGGTCTTGGGGATGTGTCTATTTATACAGAGATGGGACGTTTCATGATGGGACCGTATGGTTGCCTGGTTACAAAGGCAATTCATGAGAAACATACGTATAAAGAATATATTGGTGTAGATGCGTGCGCAGCAAACCTGATGCGTCCGGCAATCTACGGTGCATATCATCATATTACGGTATCCGGTAAAGAGAATGAGCCATGCGATCACAAATATGATGTCGTAGGTTCCCTGTGTGAGAACTGTGATAAATTTGCCATCGACCGCATGCTTCCGAAAATTGATATGGGCGATCTGCTGATCATCCACGATGCAGGTGCACATGGATTTTCTATGGGTTACAACTACAACGGACGTCTGAGAAGTGCGGAAGTACTGTTAAAAGAGGATGGAAGCGCACAGCTGATCCGCCGCGCAGAGACACCGAAGGATTACTTCGCAACATTTGACTGCTTCGATATCTTAAAAGATATGGATTATGACGTATAATTTACGGTTCCTTTGTTGATGCGGAAATGAACTTTTACTGTCAGCGAAAAATAAATAAAAATCTGCTTGCGAATTTTTTTGATTGTACTATAATTAAATTGATGTGTTTTTGACATGTCATTTATTTCGTTAAAAATTAAAATAAGATGGAAACGAATCGAAGGGAGTAAATTATAATGAATGTATTAGTAATTAACTGCGGAAGCTCATCACTGAAATATCAGCTGATCGACTCTGAAACAGAAAATGTACTTGCAAAAGGTCTTTGCGAGAGAATCGGTATTGACGGAAGACTTACCTATCAGAAAGCTGGTCTTGACAAGGAGATCACAGAAGCTCCGATGCCGACACATAAAGAAGCTATCAAAATGGTTCTGGATGCACTTGTAAATGATAAAACAGGCGCTATCAAATCCCTGGACGAAGTAGAAGCTGTTGGACATAGAATCGTACACGGCGGCGAGAAATTCGCTTCTTCAGCAATTATTACAGATGAGATGCTCAAAGCAGTAGAAGAGTGCAATGACCTTGCACCATTACATAACCCGGCAAACCTGATCGGTATCAATGCTTGTAAAGAGCTGATGCCAGGCGTACCGATGGTAGGCGTATTTGATACCGCTTTCCATCAGACAATGCCGGAGAAAGCTTATCTCTACGGACTTCCATATGAGTATTATGAGAAATACAAAGTAAGAAGATACGGCTTCCACGGAACAAGCCACAGCTTCGTATCCAAACATACGGCTGAATTCCTTGGTCTTGATATCAACAACTCCAAGATCATCGTTGCTCATCTTGGAAACGGCGCTTCTATCAGTGCTGTAAAAGATGGCAAATGTGTAGATACTTCTATGGGTCTTACTCCACTGGAAGGTCTTGTAATGGGAACACGTTCCGGAGATATCGATCCGGCTATCATGGAGTTCATCGCTAAAAAAGAGAACCTTGACATCGCAGGCGTTATGAACGTACTGAACAAAAAATCCGGTGTACAGGGTATCTCCAAAGTATCCAGCGATTTCCGTGATCTGGAAGACGGTATGGAAAAAGGAGACAAACTGTGTGCAGCAGCACTGGAAGTATTCAGCTACCGCGTAGCAAAATACATCGGTTCCTATGTAGCAGCTCTCAATGGCGTAGATGCTATCGCATTTACAGCTGGTATCGGCGAGAATGCTCCGCTGGTTCGTGAGAAAGTTATGGAGTATTTCGGATATCTTGGAATCAAACTGGATGCAGAAGCAAACGGACAGCGTGGTAAAGATCTTGTGATCTCTACTCCGGATTCCAAAGTTAAAGTTTGTGTAATCCCGACAAACGAAGAACTTGCAATCGCAAGAGACACCGTTGCACTTGTAAAATAGGAGCGAAAGCCCATACAGTGAAAAAATCTCTGATTTTTGAACGGCACTGCAGCTTACTAATACAAGTCAACAGATATTCATATGAGTATCGTACGATTAAAATAAGAGGAGTGGGAGATTTGCATGGCAGACCTCCCACTGTCCTTTTCATGGAGGAAACGGATTTGAAGCTGAAATATGAGTACAATGGAAAACTGGTCACTGTTATTCAGAAAATCACAGGTGCAATTATTTTAAGTGTTTTATGGCTGATATTCTGCATTCCGGTGTTTACCATCGGACCGTCTACACGAGCACTGTTTCATACGGTGGATTGGGTCATAGGTCATGATCTTGGGTATCCGGTCAAGGAATTTTTTAAAGAGTTCAGAAAGCAGTTTGGTAAGACCATTGTGATCAGCATTCCGTTTCTGATCATTGCTGCTTTATGTGTCAGCAATATTTATCTGATCAATCATTCTGACCGGTCTTTACGACTGGTAATGATTATGATCGGTATATGGGGCGTGATTCTTTTATTTGATGCAGTACATGCAGTTTATCTGTTTGCATGTGCATCCTTTTTTGATGCTGATGATAAAGGAACGTTGCTGAAGAATTCTTATATTATGATGATAACGCATCCGGGACGGACTTTTGCCATGTTCGGTCTGTTTGTACTGTTTGTTATGGTTATGCGGAATTTTCCATTTGCAATCGTAGTATTGCCGGCAATCCTGTCTTTCTTCCATACACTGATGATGAACAAAGTCTTTCAGGAGTATACAGACCCTGTGTTGTGGCAGCAGAGAGAAGACCTGTTTAAAGAAGAACGTCAGAAATATGAGCAGCAGCTGGACGACCGTGCCAGGGAATTGCTTCATCGAGATATGCGGGATCTTCGGTAGGAGAATCAGGATAACGTATTTTTGAAGAAAATTTGTAAAGAAAATCAAGAAAAACTATTGCATTCTGAAAAACAGCATGATACAATTAGAAAGCTGTTTATCGGAGTGATCCGATTTTATTAACAAGTTTATTGTTTTTGGCAGACGTAAGTAAGAAAACAAAGAAATTTGGTATGCGAGGTGAAATAAATGAGAGAAGGAATCCATCCGGATTATTATCAGGCAACTGTAACCTGCAACTGTGGTAACACATTTGTAACAGGTTCTACAAAAGAAAATATTCACGTTGAGATCTGCTCTAAATGCCATCCGTTCTATACAGGACAGCAGAAAGCTGCTCAGGCTCGTGGACGTATTGATAAGTTCAATAAGAAATACGGCTTAAAATAATAGTGAATGCAAAACATAAGGTTGAGGTTGTAAAATCTCAACCTTAAATTATATACGGCTTTGGAATATGTATTCGGAAAAATTTTCTGTATGGAAAACTCCGATCATACATAAGGCTGTTTGGGAGGAATGAAATGCGATATTCCGGAATCGGCGGTCAGGCGGTCATGGAAGGCGTTATGATGCGAAATGGCGACAAATATGCAGTTGCCGTGCGCAAGCCGGACCACGAGATCGAAGTTGATGTGAAAGATTATAAGGGCCCGTCAAATAGTTCTGTGTGGAAGAAGCTTCCGTTGGTGCGTGGCGTGGTCAATTTTATAGATTCTCTGGTGCTCGGTATGTCTACTCTGATGTATTCTGCATCCTTTTTTGAGGATGAGGAAGAAGAGGAAGCGGCAGATAAAAAACAGGGAAAAACAAAAAAGGATAAGTCTGCAGAGGCTGAGATTCAGAAACAGGAAAAGCAGGAAAAAGCGATGATGACCGGTGTAGTCGTGATTTCGATTGTCATGGCGGTGCTGATCTTTATGATCCTGCCGTATTATTTGTCAACGATTTTCAGCAAGATCACAGACTCACAGACTATTATTTCCATATTAGAGGGCGCGATCCGTCTGGCAATTTTTATCGTATATATCCTGCTGATCTCTCAGATGAAGGATATCCAACGGGTATTTATGTATCACGGTGCGGAACACAAGTGTATCAATTGTATTGAACATGGTCTGGAACTGAATGTAGAGAATGTCAGAAAAAGTTCTAAGGAGCATAAACGTTGTGGAACGAGTTTCCTGATGTTTGTTGTGATCATCAGTATCATTCTGTTCCTGTTTATCCGTGTGGATTCTCATGCACTGCGCCTGCTGATCCGTGTGCTTCTGATTCCGGTCATTGCAGGGATTTCTTATGAGATCCTTCGACTGGCGGGTAGAAGCGACAATGTGATTGTAAATGTGCTCAGCAAACCAGGTATGTGGATGCAGCATCTGACGACAAAAGAGCCGGATGACGAGATGATCGAAGTTGGCATTGCATCGGTAGAAGCAGTGTTTGACTGGAAAAAATATCAGGATGAGATCCGTGCAGAAGAACCGGATGCATTTGTGGAAGGAGCGACCTCATGACCTGGCAGGAATGCTGCCGTCAGGCTGTGGGACAGCTGACGGAGGCAGATATAGAAAATGCATCTGCAGAAAGCTGGTTTCTCATGGAAGCATCCTGTGAGATCAGTCGGAATTTTTATTATCTGCATGGAAATGAAGTGATGCCGCCGGAAAAGGAAGCACGCTTTCAGGAATGGGTGGCTGCCAGATGCAAAAGAATTCCGTTGCAGCATCTGACCGGAGAACAGGAGTTTATGGGACTGCCATTTATGGTCACACCAGATGTGCTCATTCCACGACAGGATACGGAAGTGCTGGTGGAGCTGGCGTTGGAACAATTAAAATTGTTATTAAAACAAAAGCAACAATCCACCGTATACCATGATAAGGGTAGTAAAGAAGAATGTCATCTAAATGCGGCGAATAAAAAAGAGGTCCAGCTGCCGACAGATATTTCTGTGCAGGATGAAAAATCTGATTGTATAACGGATCAAACAGAGCATAGTCTGAAAGTGCTGGACATGTGTACAGGCTCCGGCTGCATTGCTGTCAGCCTGAAAGCTTTTCTGCCACAGCTTGCTGTAACAGCAGCGGACATTTCAGAAAAAGCCCTTGCAGTAGCTGAAAAAAATGCAGAGGAAAACAAACAGCAGATCACATTTGTGAAGACAGATCTGTTTGAACATATAAATGAAACTTATGATATGATCATATCCAATCCGCCGTACATAGCGTCTGGCGAGATTCCGGGGCTGATGCCGGAGGTCAGAGACCATGAACCGGTGCTTGCACTGGATGGAAAAGAGGATGGCTTATTTTTTTACCGGAAGATCGTGGAAAACAGCGTGGAACATCTGGTAAAAGGCGGTATCCTGGCATTTGAGATCGGTTTTGATCAGGGTGTGGCTGTATCAGATATGATGAAGGAACATGGATATACAGAGGTTCGTGTGGTCAAAGATCTGGCCGGACTGGACCGTGTAGTGATCGGAAGGAGAGAGTAGAATGTTTGATAAACTGGAAAATATTCTGATTCGTTATGAGGAGCTTATGAGTCTGCTCAGCGAACCGGATGTTGCAAATGACCCAAAACGTTTTCAGGAACTGATGAAAGAGCAGGGCAACCTGGCACCTTTAGTAGAAGCGTTTACGGAATATAAAAAATGTAAACAGAATGTGGAAGACAGCCTTGCCATGCTTCAGGAAGAAAATGATGAAGAGATGCGCGAGATGTTAAAGGAAGAGCTGAATGATTCCAAAGACCGTATTGAGGAACTGGAAAAAGAGATGAAGATCCTTCTGCTTCCGAAAGACCCGAATGATGATAAAAACGTTATCGTTGAGATCCGTGCAGGCGCAGGTGGAGACGAGGCTGCTCTGTTCGCAGCAGAGATCTATCGTATGTATGTACATTACGCAGAATCCAAACGCTGGAAAGTCGAGACGATGGACGTTGAGGAGATCGGTATCGGCGGTATGAAATATGTCAGCTTCATGATCACTGGTCAGGGCGCATATTCTCTGCTGAAATACGAGAGTGGTGTACATCGTGTACAGCGTGTTCCGGAAACAGAGTCCGGCGGACGTATCCATACATCCACCATTACCGTTGCTATTATGCCAGAGGCAGAAGATGTAGACGTTCAGATTGATATGAACGACTGTAAATTCGATGTATTCCGTGCATCCGGAAACGGTG
>ERZ773103.967-NODE-967-length-32358-cov-4.323654_pt1 | contig 32358 bp, 38 predicted proteins | sample MGYA00511118_ERZ773103 | MGnify/ENA primary metagenome ERZ773103 (study PRJEB29015, sample SAMEA2737821) | human gut metagenome | biome: human gut; feature: human-associated habitat; material: faeces | place: China | collected 2012 ... | reverse complement strand
GGACCGCAGGGAACCTTAAAGGAGCGAGGTGCCTTTGGAAGTCTTTTTCGCAAAATCAGTACGTCAATATGAGCCAGTATGTAAGAGATCATCCAGAAAACAGAGCCAACCAGGATCAGGAAGGAAATGGCATCTGAGGAGCCATCACTGAGGGCTGCGAATACGAAAATAAATGCACTTACAAATACAACTCCGAAATACGGAACCCCATGTTTATTTGTTTTCGCAAAAACACGAGGCATCATGTTCATTTTCGCCATTCCCTGACAGATTCCTGCCAGACCGTTTACTGTAGAATTCTGTGTACTTACAACTGCAAGTGCCGAAACAAACGTCATCCACACTTTTCCCGCATTGCCAAGAAGATTTCCACCATAAAGCAGGTGTGGTGCAGCGGAATTTTCCAGTTCCGCCCAGGGTGTATAGTTATGGAAACCAAGAACCATCACAGACTGCACCAGACAGATCAAGGCAAGTCCGATCATCATTCCAAGAGGGACATTTCTTCTGGCATTTTTCACATTCTTAGATACCGGTATTACATATTCCGCTCCGATAAACAGCCAGAATGCCACTGCTATGGTGGACACAACACCTTTAAAATCCGTGGCCATACTGTAAGGCTGATGCACCACTTCCCCTGTACCCAGTCCCAGCATACCGATCACACCAAGGATCAACATAGACCCAACCAGAAGAAATGCTACCAGATCCTGGATCTTGGCAAACATATCCACACCGTAAAGGTTGGCGATCATAACCACTGCTGTCATAATGAAGGTGTACATCAGGCTCGGAATCGGCAGATGAATGGTAGATGCCATAGCATAAGCAAAAATAGAAGCCTCAACACCTGATGACATGATATTGCAGATCAAATATCCGCCTACCATAGAAATCAGTGTGGGAAAAGGTCCCATACAGGCCAGAGTATATTGAGCCAGACCTCCTGTGGTATTTGGCATCAGGGCATTCAGCTCAGAGAGCGATGCCACCGTGGTCATATTCAAAAGACAGGCAATCACCATTGCCCCGATAAATACCACACCAATACTTCCGGCTCCCTGTCCCAGAGAAACCAGACAACTGGTCGCAATAACAAGTCCAACCGAGATGGAAACCACACTTCGCAGTCCCAAAGTTCTGTCCTTTTCTTCCATCCTGAATCACTCTCCTTCGTCACTGATCAAATATCGCGCTGTACTGGTCTGTGAGGAATAATGCTAACACATGTTTGAATAGCTTACAGAAAGCCTTTTTCAAACACACTCTACAGTGCATCAATTCCCTCATCGCCAGTTCTCACACGGATTACATTTGTAATATCATAAACAAAAATCTTTCCGTCACCAATATGTCCTGTATAAAGCTCCTGTTTGATCAGCTCCACGATCTCCGGTACCTTGGACTTCTCTACAACCACCGCAATCTGCTGCTTTGGAAGCAACTCCATCTCATAGTTTTCATCCACTTCATATTCCTTAGTGCCTTTCTCAATACCGCATCCCAGCACCTGTGTCACTGTCATTCCACGAACACCAGCCTTGCTCAAAGCAGATTTCAATCCGTTAAATTTTGACATTCCTGTGATAATCTCAATTCTTGATAATTCCATAACAATCATCCTCCAGCCAGATTAATATCTTTGTCCTCTATTCCCGTTATCTTTCATCCTAAAATTGGAATTTTAAACTCTCAATTCTATTTTCCCCGCTGCTAAGTTCTTACTTCTGTCCTTCGCCGCCAGATACTTTTTATATTTCTCCGGTGTGGTCCCTGCAAAAGCCCGGAAATCCTTCAGCATATGAGACTGGTCATAATATCCACAGTTCAAAGCCGTCTCCTCACTTCCCGCCTGCTCTGGCGACCTGGTAATTTCTCCCAGAAAAGCCTGAAAACGGATAAACCGCTCAAACTCTTTTGGCGAAATCCCATGGATTTCCTTAAACACTCTGCGGATGTAACACTCCGAATATCCTGTCTCACGGCTTAGCATCTGAATGGAAATATTTCCATCTGTAGCGTAAATCCTCTGCCGCATATATTCTTCCAGAACATGTGCAGAATCCTTTGAATGATTTCCCTGATTGCTGGAAAGATACTGCATCAGGATCTGCGCCCTCTGCTTCACATCCGCCGCCTCCGCCAGGCTCTCCGTAAGTCCGCTTCCATACTCATTCCGGTCAATCTCCACATCTGCATTTACTACTTCTTTTATGGAAAGAGATTTGGGCAAAATACATTTTCCTGGCAAAAATCTTGCCCCAAAATAATATCTCCCATCATCAAACTCCCAGTTCTTTGCCTTCAGCACCGTTCCACCAACAAAAACCTTTACATCCTTTTCTCCAATTCCAAAAACAAGATCTGTACTCCCATCTGGAACTGCCCGAAAATTCCCTGAGTTTCCGTTTTTTACATTAAATTCATAAAAACTGGAAATTCCCATTCTTCTGTTCAATAATTCCTGATAATCTTCCGCATCCAGTGTCAGATAAGGCTGCACCGGAGTTACGATTTTCTTGTCTTCCATAGGCTCAGCTCCTGAAATCCACCGCTATGGAGCCTTTCCTCACGCCATCTCCGGTTTGTCCCAAAGCGGTAATTTTATTCCGATGCCAAGCTTTACTGCATTGCGATAAACGGTTCCACCCCAGGCAATGTCCTCAACTGGCATGCCTCCTACAGAATATACGATAATCTCGTCATCACTTGTTCTTCCCGGATGTCTCTTCTCAATAATGTCTGTAATGTCGATAATATCCTCTGCCTCAATTTTTCCATCATGCTTCAGGTCTGTGAACTTGGTTCCGATGATCTGAACCTGCGGATAGGTAGGATAAGGATACTCTTCCTCCCAGGCCTCATAAAGCTTGGAGTTATCTACCACCAGCTTGCAGCCTGCAAGAAAATCATCGTCAAATCTTGCAGCTGACGGCATGCTGATCAGCGCGCCCTTTTTGATCCAGTCTCCGATAATATAAGGGAAGGAAGAAACATCATCACGGACAGTTGTGGTAAAGCTGATGATATCGCTGTCCTTTACTGCTTCCTCCACAGAATCACAGATCTCAATATTTTTGATCTGAGGCAGTTCCTCCCTGATAAACCTGGTAAAAGTATCCAGAGACCGCTGGCTTCTTCCCTTTATTTTCACCGTATCCAGGTTCGGGCAGACACTGACGAAAGCTGCCAGAGATGTTTTTCCCATAACACCAGGTCCGATAATGGAAACCACCCTGGAGTCTTTTCGCGCCAGATATTTCGCGCCAACTCCAGGAATTCCACCGGTACGGTAAGCGCTTACCAGATTTGCTGACATCAGCGCCAGTGGAGCACCAGTATCCTTATCGTTCAGCATCATCATAAGAATAGATCTGGGCAATCCCACTTTCTTGTTCTCTACATTGGAACCATACCATTTCATTCCAGCCATCTGATAGCTGCCGCCCAGATACGCCGGCATAGCCATAAATCTTCTGTCATCTGTATTTCTGGTATATCGGTTTTATTTATGGTACTGTGGGACTTTTATCAGCTTTTGAATACGGTATCACCGGCCTGATCTTGTGTATTTTCCGACTCCTGCCTCAGGTCTGTTTTTATGTCCCGGCTCTTTATGCGACCTGGCGCATGACTGCCGGTTTTACGGATCATCTGCTGCCCATTAACAAACGACTTCTCGTTATCGGTTTATTGCTCTGGACAATCGGCACGGCAGTAGAATGGGCTTTTAATCCCGTTTTACTGCAATATGGTATTCAATTACTTTTATAACAAAAAATAATTTGATTTTTTGTTCACATTTGACTATAATAATACTCATGATGTTGGGGTCAAAAAGTATTTTGACCCCTTTGATACCAGATTGCTACGTGCTTTGCACTCTCGCAATCCTCAAAAACATTCGTAATCCGCTCATTTTTCTTTGAAAAATGGCTACTTACTCATGTTTTTGGCGGGTCAAGAGGTCAAAAATCCTTTTGCAAGCAAGCTTGCATCTGCCTTCTGACCTTTTGACCCTGGTATCATACTCATATTATTAAGAAACTAAAGAGGCGGCAAAGCAATGGAACAACAATTAGACAATTTTATACATTATCTTGAAGCGGTCAGGAAATCCTCCCGCAATACCATTTTATCCTACAAGCGGGATCTTGAGAAGTTCGCGGCTTTTCTTGACGCTCAGGCTGTTGTCGATCTGGCCGATGTGAATGAGACGACCATGAATGCTTATATTCTCATGATGGAACAGAAACAGTTTGCCACATCCACCATTTCAAGAAATATTGCCGCTCTGAAGTCTTTTTTTGATTATCTTGAACGATATGAGAACCATCAGGGCAACCCTGCAGCAAGGCTTAAGGCCCCGAAAATCGAGAAAAAGGCCCCGGAGGTATTAACTGTTGCCGAAGTAACAAGGCTTCTGGAGCAGCCTGCTGGGCGCAATAACAAGGAGCTTCGTGACAAGGCTATGTTGGAGTTGATGTATGCAACAGGCATCCGGGTCAGTGAGCTCGTTTCCCTGACAATTGATGACATCAATGTACAGGCCGGTTATATTCGCTGTTCCGAGCGTGGAAGAGAGCGCATCATTCCCATTGGCAGTGTTGCTCGCATTTCCCTGCGTCAGTATTTGAAGCAGGCACGTCCCGCCATGATTTCCGATGACAGCAGCGCGATTCTCTTTCCAAACTACAGCGGGCAGCCAATGAGCCGGCAGGGATTTTGGAAGATTTTGAAACAATACGCTGCAAAGGCCGGCATTGAATCAGATATCACACCGCATACGTTGCGTCATTCTTTTGCTGCGCATCTTCTTGAAAATGGTGCTGATCTGCGTTCCGTTCAGGAAATGCTCGGTCATTCCGATATTTCTACGACACAGATTTACCTTAAGATGAACACCGGAAGAATCCGGGATATATACAGCCATACGCACCCAAGAGCCTAGACTCCCGGGTGCGTATTTTTATCTTCCCATAGTATTACCTGTACCATAAATCAAACTATCCATAGTAACCGTTGTCTTGGATGTTCCGGCTTTCAATGTATAACTTTCACCCTGAGCAATTCCAGGACAGCTAATCACAACGGAAGTGTATTTCTTAGAAGCCTGCCAGTTTATCAGCTCTGTTCCTGATGCATCTGTCAGAACGATATCTGTTCCTGCCTCCTGACGATCCATGTTCACCAGAACAGACCCCTGCGTCGAATTATTACCAAAATTCACCGCCATGCCTGAAGAACCTGCTGCAACTAAAATACCGCCTGTAATAACTGCATCGGTTTCATAATCAAGGGCACCGTTGCCATCACCTGTAGGTCCGGAAACATAAGTTTCACCGCCGGAAACCGTCAGGATTCCGTTAGCATCAATACCATCACCTTCTGCATCTATTTCCGTATGGCCGCCGCTGATTTCAATCGTATCACCATTGAAACCGTCATCACTGGATGTAAGTGTAATCTGGCCGCCGACAATCAGAACCTTTTCATTGCCTTCAATACCTTCATAACTTTCTGAAATAGCAATCGTGCCGTCATTTACTATCACCTGACCGTCCGCGTGGACACCATCATCTCCGGATGCAATCGCCAATGTACCACCATTGATTGTGATATTGCTGTTTGAATGTATGCCATCATCAGCCGCGTTAATCGTATATGTACCTCCGGAGATAATTAAATTGCCTTTTGCTTTGATACCTTTTGTACTGGTTGTTTCTTCTGTTTCAACTTCTTCATTCGATTTGTCCGGTTGCTCCATCATCTGTCCCGATGGCTGCTGATCATCTGACGGCGCCGTCGGCCAGTTATCTGCTGATTCTGAATTATCCGATGATGTACCGTCCTGACTGTTATCTGACGGCTGCATCATCTGGTCGTTGTCCGACATTTCACCACGGCTCCCCTTCGGACGTTCTCCAGAAGTCATCATGTCTTCGCCAGGGTTATCCATGTCGTCTCCCGGCTCTCCCTGGCCTCCTGGACCGCCTTCCTGATGGTCATTGCCATTTTCACTGCCTCCGCCTGTTGTCATAGTATATGTGCCATCTAGCAGCGTCATATTTCCTGATGCACTGATGCCATCCACAGATGCCGTCAAATTAAAATTACCACCTGCAATATAGACAAATCCTTTTTCCGCATTGTCTTCATTCTCCGAATGGAGCGCATCTTTACCTGATGTAATCGCAAAATCGCCATCCAGAATACGAATGCTGTCTTTGCCCGAAAGCCCCTGACTAGCCGCTGTGATAGCATAAGTACCGCCTGTGATTACTAAATCATCTTTTGAAACAATACCATGCCCCGCCTTAGCCGTAACCGTCAGGCTGCCGCTGCCATTTAGTGTTAAATCTGATTTTGAAAATATCACGCTGTCAATATTATTATCATCAACAGCTTCATATGTACCGCCATTACTGAGCATATTCTCACTATCTGGCGCAAGAGTGATAAAAACCTTATCTGCCGATTGAACATAAACAGCCGCTGAACTGTCATTATTAATGACAACACCGTTGAATATCAGACGAACTTTTACATTTTCATCTGTTGCAACAACCACTGAGCCATTGGACAGAGAGCCGGAGAGAAGATAAGTACCTTCTTCTGTGATGGTTATTGTCTGGCCATCTATGGCAACTGATGTATTGTCACAGCTGCTGCCATCATCTGACAAAGTGATAGCCACACATTTCTCCTCATCATAACCTACCTCTTTATCCCTGTTCGTAAACATACTGTCTATATCTGTATCACTCTGACTAGCCGCTGATTCTTCAGAACCCGACTGTTCTGTCACCGCCGAAGAATCAGCTGTATCTGAATTGACGTTTCCTGCTGTTTTCCCACAACCGGAGAGCAGCAGCAATGCAATGCAGCAAGCCGCCGCTGTTTTCCTCATTCCACGTTTCATATATTTCTCCTTGTTTAAATTCTTTCACCATTTCTTATATTTAAAACATTCATCTCTAATACTTCATTCGTTTATCACACTTTCTATAGTTCGGCAGCAACTGTATCCTGTCTGGAAACATTAATTTCCAGATTGCCGTTACGGCAGCGGATTCTATCTATCATTTCTTTTTCTTTATCTGTATTTTGCATGGTCAGCTGATATGTCAGCTTATATAAACTTCCCATGTTTGTTGTTTTTACATTGACAAGTAAGAAAGGTAGACCACCGGCCTCAGTGACTGATAATAGTCACAAAAATACATGATTTCCTTTTCAATCTGGGAATCTGTTTGAATGTCGGATGGATTGTTAATCAGACCAAAAGCTTCATTCTGCGGCAGCAGAATTCTTCGTTTATAAACAACAGACTGATACTTTTTCTTCAGTTCCAGAAATACATTGTCATTTTGCCCGGCTTTCCGGTAACTGCGCATTCTGAGTTTTTCTTTATAAACAGGTTTTTCTATGGAGCGACGGACCAGTCTGTAGTTATCTGTATCAAAATAGATATTCCTGATCACCGAATGTCCAAAATCATCCAGCCGCATATAAGGTTTCATTGCCTCCTGAATAGACAGTCTTTGTTCTGACGTCAACAGGTATTTGATTTCATATCTTTTAAATATCATCTGATTTTTCAATAATATCAACTCCTCCGTTTTTTAAGATGACATTATTGTACAGTGCGAACCTTAAATGAAACTAAAAAAGAAAATAATTTGACATTCCCGCTCAAATGATCTATCATTGAGAAAATTAATTCTATTAGTTAGTAGATTAGTAAAAAGAAGTGATTATATGTACTGGGACATTTTAAATGAACTGCTGCATAAAGACTGTCTGCAGCAGCTAAAAAAATTCAAACAACATCGGTTCACAACAACCTATGAGCATTGCAGACATGTCGCTGTTACGAGCTATCAATTAGCAGAGAAATGGCATATCACAGTCAATGAAAAAGCGCTGGCTGTAGCTTGTATGTTTCATGACTATTATCTGTATGACATAAAGGACGAGCATCTCGGGCCATGGCATCATGGAACACGGCATGCCAGCATTGCCATCAGAAATGCTGAGAAAGTTTATCCTCTGAACAATCTGGAAAAGGAGATTATCAGAAGCCATATGTGGCCTCTGAATATCACCCAAATTCCTGCATCCAGAGAGGCCTGGCTTGTCTGCCTGGCCGATAAAGTCTGCGCAGTGGAAGAGATGTTCCCGTTTCTGGCAACTAAAAACTCGCACCTGTCAGATAGCGGCAATTCTTAACATCCTGTCTCAAACTCAGCTTTCCCTGAGTTTGACAACATTAGCAGCCATCCGGCGTCTATGTTCATCGATGGCTGCATAATGTTTCTTGGTGGTGTTGACATCCTTATGTCCAAGGGTATCCGCCACAAGATAAATATCCCCCGTTTCCTGATAAAGCGCTGTACCAAAGGTGCTTCGAAGCTTATGAGGGGTTATTTTTTTGACTGTGGTGACAAGTCTTGAATATTTCTTCACCAGCCGCTCAACAGACCGAGTTGTAATACGTGTCTTATTTAAAGAAATAAAGAGCGCTTCTTCGTGTCCGGCAGCAGGCTCGGCTGTCTTTCTCGGTCCGTTCATATAAGCCTCCAGCGCCTGACTGACCTCATCACCGAAGTAAATCAACGCCTCATTACCACCTTTTCGAATGATTCGAATGGCACCATTATTAAAATCCACATCCTCAAGATTCAAACCGACACACTCTGACACACGAATGCCTGTTCCCAAAAGCAATGTCAGAATTGCAACATCCCGAACTTTTGTTTTCTCATGGGACGCCAGCTGGCGTCCGGATAATTTCTCACCGGATTCCGCCTCATCCAGGAGCTGCGCAATTTCATTCGGATCCAGACGGATAATATTCTTATTCTTGATTTTTGGCACATCTACCTGACGAGGCGGATTGGTCCTAATCAGGTTCTTCTTGAAATAATAGTCATAGAAAGACTTCAGTGATGAAAGTTTTCTCGCCTTGCCTTCCTCACGGTTTGTATACAATTTGCCATCCTTTGTATAAGATTCAAGATAAGAAAGATATTCCTCAACATCCATAGCCGTGATCATATCAAGGACCTCAATAGGCAGCGTATGTATGTCTTTATCCTTAAAATAGGGATTATTGGTCTTAAGAAAATAAAAAAATACACCCAGATCATAAGCGTAGTTCTTACGGGTATTTGTGCTTTTACGGATTTCCAGAGATCTGAAGTATTCACCGCAGAATCTTGGCAAAATCTGTAAATGTTCACGAATCTTTTCAATGTTCTTTAAATCCTGTTGATCCTTATATGATAATTCAGCCATCCGTTAAACCTCCAAAAATTTATTCACTATAATTCATTAAAATTATTCTGCCTGCGCTATACAGTCAAAGAAGCAGTACACAAATATGAAACTGTTCAAAACATGCAAATAATTGCAATAGATATAAAATAGTTTACCATAAAAATATTATGTCAATCAAAACGCCTTTTTTTGGATTGAATAAAGTCATTATACCTTAAACTACTTTAAAAGGCAATATCATGTCGTAAAATATTGATTTTGCGACATGATATCTGTCACTTCTATTTGCCTTTGACAAGGTTGTTTTAGCTGTGTATAATCAAAGAATCGGTAAAATGCAATGTACAGAATAATGCTGTCATTATAAATACATTAAGTACGTATTGTCGCATGCTGTTATGATTCACCATACGGCATCATGTACTCTCAATTGAAAGGAACAATCTAAAGCTATGAAACTGCAGCAATTATACAGCTACGCACGCCGGGCCATTGATACCTGGCAAATGATCGATGAAGGTGACAAAATCGCCATCGGCGTATCCGGTGGCAAAGACAGTTTAACTATGTTATATGCTTTAAAAGGCCTTCAACGCTTTTATCCAAAGCATTTTGAACTTGAAGCTATAACTGTTGACCTTGGTCTCGGTAACTTCAATATGGATGCCGTTAAAAGTTTATGTAATGAATTAAATATTCCTTATACCATTGTATCCACAGAAATCGGCCCGATTATCTTCGACCAACGTCACGAAAAGAACCCCTGTTCGCTATGTGCCAAAATGCGCAAGGGTGCGCTGAACAATAAGGCACTGGAACTCGGCTGCAATAAAATCGCCTACGGACATCATCGCGATGACCTGGTAGAAACCATGCTGATGTCTCTCCTCTACGAGGGCCACTTCTATGCATTCCCTCCGGTTACAAAACTTGAACGAACCGGTCTGACGGTTATCCGTCCGCTGCTGTACATGGCCGAACCGGATATCATCGGCTTTGCCCGAAAACAAAATCTTCCTGTCGCCAAAAGTCCATGTCCCGCCAATGGCCATACCCGCCGCGAATATACCAAAAATCTGATGCATCAGATCAACCGAGAAAATCCGGGAGCGATCGATAAAATGTTCACCGCTATTCTGAACGGCAATATCTCCGACTGGCCGCAGTCAATGCCGAATCCGCACTACCACAATCCGTAACCATGAGCATTCAATACATCATCTTCCGGATGCATACACAGCCGTCCGGTTTCCTACAGAAAGTATAAAAACAAAAAGCGGATAACTGCCTGATTCACCTTCTCCGGGTCGATCACCTGTTTATCCGCTTTCGTAATTATAACTGCTCATTCATCCTATATCTTCATTCGCGATCTGATCTGCTTATATGCTCAATGGCTGCCTGCATCGGCATCTCTAACATCTCTAATCCGGTCAGTTTCTCATATCTTCACCTGCTGCCGCCATCTGTGTATTCTCTGCCACATCCCCTTCACATGGAATGATCAACAGCTGTCCTTCATAAATCATCGCCTGATTCATACCATTCGCACGCATCACATCATGGATATAGTCCTGATGATTCTTAAAATTCTTCCCCATATAGCTGTCTGCCAGCCCCCATAATGTATCGCCATACTGAACAACATACGTCTTGTACTCAATCTGACGCATATTCTTCTCACTGGCTGCCACCTTAAAGTGGCTGATAGGAATCACCAGAATACCGATCAGGATTAATATAAACGCAACGATCACCATACGAATGCGTCTCTTTAAAACCATTTTCCTTCTTCTCATCACTTCATCCCTCCACATTTTATCAAATGCAAACAATCGTTCCGAACACATTTTCCAAACATTCGTTTGTTGTATTTGTATTATACAGAACAATAGTTCGTTTGTCAATAGAATTTCTTTACATTTCTATTAAATTTCAAACATTTGTTTGCAAATATACGTTTGCCGTGTTATGATAGTATCAGTGATAAAATAGTTTGTTATCCATACAGGAGGTATTGAATATGTCAAATGGTAAAATCTCTGCCAAGCAGCAGGAAATTCTTGAATACATAAAATCCCAGTTATTAGCGAAGGGCTATCCGCCTTCAGTCCGCGAGATCTGTGAAGCAGTTCATCTGAAGTCCACATCTTCCGTTCACTCTCATCTCGAAACTCTGGAGAAGAATGGTTATATCCGAAGAGACCCTACCAAGCCAAGAGCCATCGAGATCCTTGACGATGAATTCAATCTTGCCAGACGCGAGATGGTGAACATTCCAATCGTCGGTACTGTTACTGCAGGCGAACCGATTCTCGCTGTTGAGAATATCACAGGTTATTTCCCTGTACCAAGCGAACTGATGCCGAACGCAGAACTGTTTATGCTGGCTGTCAGAGGCGAAAGCATGATCAATGCCGGCATTTTAGATGGCGATCATGTCATTGTTCAGCAGCAGTCTTCTGCCGACAATGGCGATATGGTTGTTGCTCTGGTGGATGATTCTGCAACTGTCAAGACATTCTATAAGGAAGAAGACCACTACCGTCTTCAGCCTCAGAACGATGCTTTCTCTCCTATTATCGTGAAGCATTGTGAAATTCTCGGCAAGGTTATCGGCCTTGTCCGCATGGATATGTAATTCTTTCATAACCATTCAGTAGGTCTATGCAGCAAGTACGCAAATCGTAAGAAAACACAGGACAGAAACAATAATCCAATCGGCACAACTCATTGTTTCCGAAAAAGAAATTAATTATGAAGAAGGACTTCAACAATCTGAACAAACAATAGCCGAAGAAAGGGAACGTGCTGACTCATTTAGATCAGAAGCTTTAATTCTTTCCACAAAGAAACGGGGATATCTACTTCATGACATCCCCGTTGAAATACTTTTTATTTTTTTCAAAAAACTCATAAAAATAACGAACATTCTTCAGCTCATACCATTTCTTTTCTTCGATTTCGTCAGAATTCAAATAATAAATCTTCGCCTGCAATGTTCCCAACATAAATGGCGAATGTGTCGCTATAATAAATTGGCATCCTAAAAAATGTGCACAATGATTCATTTCTTCAGCTAATCTGACTTGATTCTGTGGAGATAATGACACTTCCGGTTCATCCAGAAGATACAAATTATCCGGTTCCAGTATGTCTATAATCATTTTCATTGCAGTTTCACCATTCGAATATTTTTCTTGTGCAAACTGTATATTTTCCAGTGTCGCCTGTAATGTAGACTTTAATTTTAATCCTTTTCCCTGCTTATAGAGTAAATCTCTTTCCAAAATATCTCTTTGCTGAATTTTCTTAATTTCATACAAAACATCTTCACTTTTCAGATATAAACTTCTCGCAGGAATTCCTATACGATGCCCAAAATCATCTGTACCTGTGTCAAATCGACACTCATCAACAAATTTCTGAATATATCTCTGTCCATAGGCATACGTCTCAAACCCTTTTGCACCTATTTTCTGTGCAATAATATTCAATAATGAAGATTTTCCACAGCCATTATCACCATACAAAATTGTAATTGGCGTGAATACAAGCGGATCATATCCTTTATTTCCAAAGACACAATACGGATAAATATTAGGATTTTTCATTTCTTCTGTACTCAATGCAAAACTGCTCAAATAAACCAATGACGCCATCCTCCATTTTTTTCATATGCTCTATGCTTCCTTTTCCCTCGACTTTATAATCTCTTCTAATGTTCGCGGCGTATAATTCATGTACGGCTTCATACAGCCCACATTATAGGCACGTAATTTTCCATCATAGACGTGGCGACAATCATGTGCTTGCATTTCTGTCAGGCATTGTTGATAAAAACGGTCTTCTTCGCTTTCGTGAGTATGACCATAGAGAAGGATTCTGCCATTTCCCATGCCGCGCCAGCTAAAAATAGGATAATGACTTAATACCAGACTGTAATGCTCTTTGTCAACCATATCGTGCATTTCTTTATAATCATAGATTTCATGAAACAACTGCTGATAGCGGTAGTCAGACACATCATCATGATTGCCTTTAATCAGTATTTTTCGTCCTTTTAACTGAGCCACAAAGGCAATCAGATCTTCCTTTTTACCACGCATGCTCACATCACCTAAAATATAGACCATATCGCCATTGGTCACACGCTCATTCCAATTCTTCAAAATTGCATTATGCATTTCCTGCAATGATGTAAATGGCCGATGATCAAATTCAATGGCATTTTCATGGAATAAATGCAGATCACTGATGTAATACTTCATCCGCTATCATCTCCTTCAATATTTTATCTCTGTGCTATTCATTTCCTGCTTTATAATTATAAATCGGATGAATCACCTGGTCAACATCTACCGTATCACCAATGACCTGTAAGATATCTTCCAGATTGCGATAGGCAAATGGCGCTTCATCCAGAGTCCCTTCGCTAACGCAGGATGAATAAATCCCGGCCATCGCTTTTTTAAACTGTGAGACAGTAAAATTTTGTCTCATATCTGAACGCTTGTATAATCGCCCTGCGCCATGCGGTGCAGACTGATTCCAGTCATCATTGCCTTTGCCTGTTCCAAGGATAATACCTGCCTGCATATTCACCGGAATAATGACTTTTTCACCTTTCTTTGCAGAGATTGCGCCTTTTCGGATGATCGGTGCCCCTGTATAGGACGTCTCTGCAGATTCCACATAATTGTGAATACAGCTATATGATTCCTGTACTTTCCATTTCATGCCTTTTACTATTTCTGTCAAGATTGCCTCTCTGTTAATTGCCGCAAACTTTTGCACAATCTGAATATCTTCCAGATATTGCTGCATCAGCTCGCCTTCCAGATACGTCAATTCATGCGGTATGACGCAGCCTTTTTCCTGCAGATACGCTTTTCCTGCCTTAAGATAATAATTGGTCACTTCCAGTCCAAGGCATCTGCTGCCGGAATGAATGACAAGATAACTATCGCCATTTTCATCTTGATCGACTTCTATAAAATGATTGCCACCACCAAGTGTCCCAATCGAACAATACGCCCGATCTGCTTTTATGCTCTTATAGCAATGAAGCGCTGTCAAATCAATCTCATCTGCCATCCGATGCGCCTGATTTCTGATATTAAATCCAGATGGTACCTTTTCACGAATAACCGTGTCTAGCTTCTGGAAATCTTTAATACGTCCTTTCACTTTCGCCAATGTCATGCCACAGCCGATATCAATGCCCACCACATTCGGCATGATTGCCTGATTGACTGTCTGTGTATAGCCAATCGTCCCTACCACGCCAGGATGAACGTCCGGCATCACCACAACCTTGCATCCTTCATGAATCGGATTGTCCACCAGTGCCTGAATCTGCGCAACCGCATAATCATCAATCGCTGTTGCTGCATCTTTTGTCGTATAAACCTGTGCTATTGTATACTTTCCTTCAATTTTCATTTGATTTCTCCCTGCTCGTATCAATTTGTATTTTCATCATTTAAATTGACATAATTGTCGTTCCATATATCTACAAAGAATACAGGCAATCTGTCATGATATTTCTCATACAAGTCATCATCTGAAATGAATTGATAGACTGTTCCATGTGATGTAACTACTTCTATTTTGTAATCTTTTACAATCGAGTTTTTCATTTTATCATGGATTTTTCCGCAAATCACACAATAACTTCTTAAGTATGTCCGCATTTTAGCTTTTTCATCCCATTCGAATTTGTATCGAATCAGACATTCTGCATATTGATGCTTGTGCTTTGATTTCTTATGGGCTTTAGATACATTACTTTCTTTTTGCTTAAGGTATTTTGGTATCTCATCATATGCATTATTCATTGAATCACTTTCCCTCTATTGTCTGAAGTCTTAACGCCACAAACACCGTCGGATCAAACAGATCATATATAAATCCGACCTCATCTCTGGTAATTCCAAGTATATCAGCTACTTCACCTGCAGCATTTCCCGGATAATCATATTTTTTGATTGTCTCTATAACATCTGCATATCTTGTGATAAATATCTTATACAATTCGTTTTCACGAACTTCCTTTTTTTTCATTTCCTCTACATCATTACGAATAGCCCCATACGGGATTACATTTTTCCTATCAATTCCTCCACGAACCTTAAGCCAATACATCGCTCCTTTTTTAGCTTTTTCTAGTGATCTATATGATCTAATAAATTCGTCTCTCGTATTAACACAATAACAGGATAGCTTCCCAAAAGATAAATCTTTCATCTCTTTAATCATATTTATACCATCATCTTGATTCATCGGAATTTCCAACGGTCCCCGAACATCCTCAAATCTATGATAAAAAAGATTATACGCTTCTATTTTCGCATTCGGTATATATTCAGCTTCATTGCACTGCTCTTTCTGAAAAACAATGGTCATCATTGAACCATCAATTCTACACCTATTGATTCTTTTAAACAACAACAGATAATATCCTTTATGAAGATGTTTTTCCATATCTTCATGAAAGGGAACAACATTATTAGGATAAAGCTTATGCCACTCAAATGAATCCGGCTTTAATAAAATATTTTCAAACTCCTCACGCCTATAGTTCAAATCCAATACCTCCATGTATTTACTTCCACCTCTCGTCAGATTTAATCCTCCAGTTCTTCCCGCTTCACTTCTCTGAATCTATCGTCTTCGAGAATAAATTCTGTCATTACAACTCTCTGTGCCTTCGAATAATGCCCTCTGCTTCGCTCTTCTTCATAATAAGCAACTGCTCTGTCATAAGCTTCTCTTGCTGATTTTTTGTCTATGTAAATACCAAGCCATTCGTCTGCATCATGATTCCATTCATCCGCTGTAAACACCAGAAAATACAGACCATCCACATGCTTAAAAAAGGATTTTGTTTTCTGAACATCTTTTCTTGGCTCATCATCAAGGACAAGTATCATTCGCTTTTTCAGATGCGTGTCATACGGCACATCTTTTATAAATGGTTCCTTATTCGGATTATCTTCCATGCCGATTCCATAGACATACATATGGTCATATTTTGATGAAATGTCTTTTCTCCACTCATAGGCTTCCTCTGACCAGTCTTTTCTGTTCACAACCGAGAAATTTCTGCCGATCTGCAAATAATTCTTTAAATCTTTAAACAACAGGCATCTTTCTTCACAGCGCGCAATATCCCTTGGATCCTTATGAAGCACAATCTCTATCGCAGGCGCCATCATATCATGCTTAGGCGATATCACCATTCCCTCTAATTGTGACGGTGCAGCATACATATCTTTCGAAAATTCCACATCGACCGTCCCTATTCCGTAAACATAGAGATTATCATATTTACCTTCCGGAATATCTGAGATCATCAAATAATCATCATAAGAACCGTCTTCTAAACAAATCGAAATGCGTTCATTGCGTGCAATATACTTTTTAATTTCACAAAATTGGATTGCCATATCCGCTTTTTCTCCCTTATCGAGACCTTTCAAACTTCTTTACAGGTATCTGCATGCTATTTTCTATCTGATAATATCGGTTATTCTTTTCATTATATCCAAGAAGCAACAACTTTCCATGCTTGTACACTGAACCGTCGATATAATAATGACTCTCTCCATCATAGAAAATATCATGAAAGTGGCGATCATTCGCCAACCCCCACGTACCAGTGCCCACATGTCCTGCAATGACCGTCTTATAAAATTTGCCCTTTGCAGCCGGGAACTTTCCAAGCAAAGTATTTTCCGATGTTCCAAAGCTCCAATATTCTCCAGCCGCTTCATCTACACCGGCATGAACAAAAATCTGTGCATCCGTTTCATAATATAATGGCAGATGCTGCATCCACCAGATCATCTCATCGTGATCAGACAAAATCATTTGAACAGCCTCCCTACTGATTGACTCCCAGGAACACGTCCGTGCAATCTGTTCCAGAAAATTGATCTGCTCTTCTGAGATAAAGGTTCTTAGGGTGTTGGCTCCATGCTCAAAATCTGTTTCCAACCACTCATAAAATAGTATCGACTCCGCTGAACCATCTGCATAAGGATTCCTGAAATCATTGATCCAGTCCAAAAACATCTGCTCATGATTGCCTTTCAAGACAATCACCTTTTCATCGCCATAATTTTTCTGCAGTTCCCAGATATATTGCAAAACCTTAAAAGAGTTTATGCCATAATCCATATAATCCCCAAGGAAAATCAGACGATTATCCCCTTGCAGATCGACCTGAGTCATTTTATCCTTTAATTCTCTGAGGCAGCCGTGAATATCACTCATTGCGTAAATCATCTGTTATCCCATCCTTTATCCAGCATTCCATATCTACCACGTACATAAGTTACTCCACCAGTTTCAATACAATAGGCTGCTAATTGCCCACCCATCGAACAGCCACAATCTATCGCAATGTGTCCATTTTTCTGATAGACTTCCGGCTTATTCCAATCATCAATCAACATCGTCGGTGTATGTCCCGTCACCAGATAAGTATTAGCATCCGGATAATATCGCCTGCTGTAATCTGTTCGGACTTCCAGAAAATCATAGACATCATAATCCGTCAGGGCTTTATCCTGAGAAAAATGGGCTAAACCGGCATGTACCAAAATATACTTTCTACCATTATGTATAATAGTTTCATAAAGCGATGCATCGGAAATGTAGTCCAAAATTTCCTGTTGTGCTGCTCTCGGTAATTGTCTGAACTTCTGCGCTGTCGTTGCGCCTCCATTCTGCATCCACAGCTGATAGCCTGCAATAATTTCTGCTGTCAGCTGTGTCTCACAATTTTCCTCTGTAATCTCTGCTGACAGCCTTTTCAGGATCAGATACATCATTAATTCATGATTACCAAGGATAAACACCACATTCGGTCGCTGCATCATATCCTGCAATACCCTGATTGGTTCCGGTCCCCGGTCAACCACATCACCAAGAATGTATAATTCGTCTTCAAATGAAAAATTGATTTTTTTCAGCAACTGTACAATGTTCAACGGATGGTCTAAGTATACCAACGTCATCAGTGTAAGAACTTACTTTATTAGTCCTTCTTAACCACACATGACTAAATTTCCCCATTTTTTTGCCACCGTAATGGTGACTTCCGTTCCCGCATTAAATGCAATCGCATCTTCTTCTATGCCATCCGAGAAGATAACACCTTTCTCCGGCATGTTCGACCGCAATTTCAGGCATTCTCCGGATTTGATTTTTCCCATCACAATGTCTGCACCGGAACTGACAGATGGATAAGGTTCCCTGACAACAAAAGATAATACCTGATCTCCCCAGTTAATCGTCGGAATCTCACGCTTTTTCATCTGCAGCAAGCCTGTACAAGCCTTAACTTGTGCAAGTACTGACTTATACCATCCGGATTGTCCTAACCCCGTTGAAATAATGACACCACTTGACGACTGACTTTCTGCTCTTTCTTTATAAGCAATGTCATACCGTGCAGAGATGTGTGTTGCAGCGCCCACAAAAAGATCATTGGCAGCATATAATTCCTGTCCATTCTGAGTCACCGCATGGGCAAATGTAATTCTTTTAAATGGCACCTCTTCTTTTGCCTGACACACCAACGGCAGCAGCCAGAACATGTCTGCTGGCTTAAATGGCAAGACAACGCCATCCCATCTGGATGGATCCGGATTCACACCGATCACCAGATTCCGCTCTGTCAGATATTTCATGGTGTTGCAGACCAAGCCATCCCTGCCAACACAAATCACAATATCCTCTGCGCCAAAAATATAATGACACAGGAAGGATTTATCAATCACGGAAACTCTGGCATACTTCTCTGCCATCTGCCTGACCAGTGCCAATGCCGCCGCATAACAGCGTTCCTCATCGACATAATCCTGAAAAGAGCCACCCAGATGTTCAATATAAAATTGCGCCTGCTCTTTGGTATTAAATCTTTCAATCAACTCCTGTAATCGTGTCTTTTGAGACACGATTACAATCTTATGATTGGCTCTATCCAGCTGTCGCGCCTTTTCAGACGCAATAACAATATGCTTTCTCTCCATTAGTTACCTCTTTCATTGTTCATCAATGTATCCAGTAAATCCGGTGTAATATTCAAATGTCCAATCTTTTCGAAGTTGACTGCCAGATCGCCAAAAGCTTTTGCAATCATCTTGCCACTGTCCATACCGGAAAGTAACAATGCTGTGAGAACATCTTTGTCAATTCGTTCAAATACTTTTAAAATAACTTAACTCTCATAAGCTTTCGTATCTGCAATGGCACGCTGGGTTTCATTGGTAACCATTTGTTCTTCCTGCTCAAAAGCACGGGACTTCATATTCTTTTCATGAAGCGCCTGATCACTGACCACATGCGTCTCCACATCCCGCATGAGGAAATCATGCTCATCATTTAATTGCCGCATTTTGGCTTCCGCATTCTTCTTCTGCAAAGACATTTTGGCATCAATGGCTTTCTCCTGCTTCTGACGTTCTTTTTCCGCAATGCTTATCTCTGTATTCAATTCATTCTCTTTGATATTGCGTTCCTGCTCAATGGCAAAATTGCATCATTGTAGAAAAAGCCAAGACCGTAGCCCTTTTTTCTCACCTGACCATTGCCTCCGGTGACAATCACATACTCTACTGCCTGAAAATTAGCATGCTTAATCATTTTTCTTCCTCACTTTCTCTTTATTGTAGTGTGCTTTGCATCTCATGCAAATCAACCTGTAGTTTAAAATGCGTCTTTTAAAAATTGGCGACCCTGCCTTGTCTGTCTAATTCATCAATATAACAATGTCTCTGTGGATTGAACATCGGATCATCCTGAAGTGTAAATAACATGTCAATCAGTTCATTTTGTGTATATCGTGTTCTGATGCTCTGTCCAAAGAGCAGATACCCATTCGCTCTTTTGATTTTTTTACTATGATCATTTCCGTCATAATTCGGGAATAAAATCCATGCCATCTTTTCAGATGTCATATTGTAGGACCGATCATAGAATGCAATAAAGTCTTCAAAATACTGCTTTTGATCAAAGCCATACATCTTGACACCGTCAAATAATGTTGTCAATCCTGGAGAAAAATTACGTCTAATCTCATCTACTGTCATTCTAGCTGCCATTATGCTGCTCCTTTCTGTGTTCTGTTGATGTGTCTATTGTAGCAATTGAGTTGTTGTAAGAACTTACCCCGACCATCTGTATTATTTTTTTCTTGCCAAATTCATCTTTGTAATGATATAATAACACAAACAAATTGTCTTTTTTATACCGCTTTTAAAGACATTTTTACTTATTTTTAGAGGTGTATTATGTTTAATTTTTATGACGCACATGGTTTATGTGCATTTAAAGAAAGACTTCAAAAAGCTCGCCAACAGCGACATTTTTCCCAGACAAAATTTGCAGAAATATTGTTGGATAATGATCGTAGCCGTGTTGCCAATTGGGAAAGCAAAAAAAGTAAGACGGTTCCTAAAACTCAGGATATTCCTGAAATCTGCAAGCTTTTAGACATTGATCCTAATTATCTTTTCGGACTTTCAAACATCAACAGTGCAAATGATAAGGCCATCTCTGATGAAATTCATCTCTCCGTTGATAATGTGAAAAACCTTCGTACGGATACTCGTATGAATAAGTTTATAGACTTTCTGATGGCATCCCCCAAATTTTCTCAACTTTTGGACTATATCTACCAAATAGATATTCACATGTTGCTTTCCATAAGTCTGGAAGATACTTTCTCTCCACAGGCCATTTCAAAATTAGAAACTGCCTTTAGCTGCTTTTCACAAAAGGTTCTTCCTTCTGACAAAAATGTCGATACCTTCAAACCTTATGTAAAAAAAGCTTTTCCATGGAACAAGCAAAAGGAATCCATTTATGATTTTATTCATTCCAACATCGTTAATCCAAAGTATTATGCTATGCTTGCATCTAATCCAACGTTCTTAAACCAAACTTCTGAAGAACGATATGATGGTCTCATCTTTGATTTTGCAAAAGCAAGTTACAATTATCTTTTAGGCAACCAACTGTCAGAACTGGCAAAATACGAAGTTTCAAACATCTTTTTTAACATTATCCAGGACTATGGCAACCACATTTTAAATGATATAAGGCCTATATTGAACGCAACACCACCAGAATAATGGTTCCTGCCCAACATAAAAAGAAGAGCCTGCATTTGCAGACTCTCTTTTTCATTAAAGATATTCTCTAAAATCATTTTCGAAGACATATGTATTGTGCAGATATGCACACTTCTGCGCTTTCATCTCGGTAATTGAATTGCCGAGGATTCCCGCTTTTTATCCTAAAATATTCATTAAACTGAACTGGCAAATCATTGATATAGTTGCCTGTACTCGTCACTGGAAATTCAATCTTCGTCTTGCAGTCTTTCGCTGTCACACAAATGGCTTCAGATGCTGCCTTTCCGTCTTTAGGTCTGATTTTTTTACCTGCATCTGACTAAATTGAAGGCTGGTTCCGCCCTTAATTGCTTGAATTGATTTTTGAACGCCAGATAATCACAAGTACTTATCTCCTCACCAAGTATTTCATCAAAATTCGGATGTGCGCCCTTCTTGGCTGCATCGATTTCCAGACCTGTCAGAAGCGTACACTTTTCACATGTCGCACATTTTCCATCCTGAACCTGATTCTTTTGGTTCCGTCTGTCATACTCTTTCTGTTTAATCGCAATTGCTGCATTGGAAATCTGACCAATGCGATTAGAAAAAGTATTCTCAATATGCTGATAAGGCACATGTTCTGGTACTGGTTCCTTTGCGCTTTCTGTACTCGGAATCACAATCACCGGAAGCTTTCTTTTCAGCTCATTGACGATTCGGCCTTCTTCACTGATTATTTCTCTCTCATAGACACCGGTCTTCACCGCTTCCGCTACATCCTGATCAAAAATAAGATTCACCAGATCGCCATCAAAATCCGCACCACCTAAACACAAAGGCGCCACTGATGAACGTGAAACCATCACAATACCTGTCAGATGGCCAAAATATTTTGTGTAAATATCATTTAAATAATAGGTATAATTTTTATAACTCGCATTTTTAGGATGATCTGCTTTCTGATAAACCGCAGCATCCGTTCTTACCATTGGCTTTAGCAGACACTGCTCATTTCTTGACAAATGTGGACTTCTGAAAAAAGCATAGCTCTTATTATAATCCAAACCGTACACATCCGAGGCATCTATATACCGCATTTGATCTGTCTTTTCATCTTTGACTTCGACAGTTCCGACTGGCAGAAAAAAACGTGACCAGTTCAAATATCTCACCCAAAACCGACGAATATCCGGCGAATTGACCAGCAAGCTGGCAAGCAATGGCAGCAAATCCCGACTCAGATAACGTGTCTGTCCTGCGACAACAATTTTCCCCATGGCCAATTTATTGAGCAAGCCTTTTTGCGTGTTCCGTAACTGTTCTTTGATATAACTATCATTCAAAAATGCCTCATTTGTCAGAATTGCTTTTTCCCAGACAGATGTAGCGGCATCCGTCTCATTTTTCCTAATGAACTGCAGCGGTTCATCGATCAATTGTCCATGCTTATCCACAATTCGGTCGAACTGTTCTTTTGTAAAATCCAATGTATTGATCATCTGATAGCTGAGATGGGTATAGCTGCTATGTCCATATGGTAAATTCGTTCCTGAAACGTAGAGTCCATGATGATATTTTGCCAATGCCTCACAATAAATCTGCATCGGATCCATTGATGCGTTAGCCAACATAGCACAATGTGCTACCAGCCACTTTTTCCCTTTGAACATACTTTCTGTCAGGAAAATTTTGGCTTTTGTCAAATCTCGCCGAATACCAAATGCATCCTCATACCAATAGGCACCTGTTTTTTCATCATAGCCGCCATCAGAAAAATCTTTGATAAATGCCTGCACATCGACTTCATGCAGCATCCCCTTGACGAAAGGCAAGCGAATCTGATAGGATGTTGCTCCTTTCATTTTCAAGGCTTCATTTATATAGCCTTAATATTCCGGAACCACGAATCCTTCTCCGTCGAAAGGCAACTGGTTATACTGATAATCTCTAATTTTTGTCTCTGTAAATCTCCAGTGATCCGGTGTATCCGGATCCTTGTCGGCGGTAACCACAGGCACATTTTTCTCATAACTCAGACCAATCAGAGGCTTTGGCTGCTGCCAGCATCTTCCCTACCTTTGACTCCTCTTTTTTGCCCATTCCGGAAAGGAATATCTGATCAAAGTCCATCATCACCAAATGTCTGTATAAAGCGATGTTCTGTCCCAGATCGTCAATTTCATAAATAACCTCGCCATTTTCTTCACGCACCATCAATAACTGGTCAAACAACGGGCATGTATCCATCATCTCTACCTGCTTGACTACCGACGTAACCAGCTGCTTCCTGGTCATGTCAAAGCGATAAAGCTTATCCTGTTCATCCGAGCGCTTTGGACAGAATGTAAAAAGCGCTTTGGCATTTATGGTCATGATTTTCAGGGATGTGGGAGAATTAAAAAATGTCATGGTTGGTACTTCGTGAGTTATTCTTATAAATTGCAAACGGCTTCATATTTCTTCCTCTGAATTTGCCAATATCGAATAGCTAAATCCATATATTGCTCAAAACTATCCTCAGATAATTCATCCTTTCCAAACTCTATCATATCTTTTAGCATTTTTTGATCATCATCGTTTTTATCATCCAAATTAAGAAATATATTTGCATATTTTTCTACCCCGCCTATTAGCTTTAAAAATGTAAATAAAACCTCATCATTTCGAGATCGAGATCTGTGTGTTATCACTTGATAATCCTTTTGCAATTTCCTAATTTCTTTCCAAGTTTTGATTTCTTTCTCACATTTATCAGATTCCGTATACAAGTGTTCTATTCCAGCCAATAACCAATCTGGTCTGTCACATTTTTTTCTATTATTCATTTCACCTGTTCGAGGAATAAGCGAAAAATTATACGGCGAATGATGCATCGCCCGACAAAATTTTAATTTTTGTAATGCGTTTTCATTTATACACTTGAGTGTCTTACCACCTTCCTTAAAATTAAATACACAATCGCCAGCAAAAGAGATTGTTCCATATTTATAGTTTACATGTTTCACCTCTATGCTACTATTGCCCTCTTTGTTAATAGATACATCACCAATTATCCTCTTAGAACCTGAATTTCCTACCAATCCCATAAGAATATCTGATTGCACCTATCCATACATCTGCTCATAATATTTCCATGCAACTGGAGATGAATCTGGATCATAATCATTAAAATATTCTTCATCCTTTATTAATTCATCTAATATACCATTGTCCTCTTTACTTAATCTATCTAATATACCATTGCTTTTTTTAATTAGCGCATCTAAATTATCTGTTTTTAAATTATCTTTCCACCATTGTTGTAAATTTTTTCTCATTTAAATTCTTGTATGATGATAATTAGAATGTTTAATTACCACACTTTCCTTTCTTTTAGTATCAATGTTATAGTGTTAGTATATATTTAGTACAAAACAAAGTGAGACATCCCCTTAAAATAATGTATAATACCAAGAGGAGGTACTCATTATGTCACGTCAAACCAAACAGCATAGTAAACAATTCAAACTTGATGCAATCAATTACTGTAAAGAACATCCTGATCTCACATTATACATCCCCTGCATCAGTTTCCATAGACAACAATACAAAACTATACCAAACTTTCTGTATTAATCTTGAAAGTATTTTTCATTCTTTCTCCCTTCATTTTCCAATAGCTTTCCGCAAGTTCCATATAACGAACAACATCTTTTCCTGATTTAATCTCTCTTTCTCCACTTTCTATCAATTTATCTACATAGCCTTTACTATCTATCAAATGCATATATTCGCAATATTCATATATATCATTAAATAGATTCAAAAAATTGAATAACGTTATCTTTAATTTATTTTTATTTTCTTCTGCGCTTCCTAATTTCGATTGTCTAGCCTGTGCCCTAGAAAATATATCCTGATCTAAATTTCTGTTATTAAAAAATTGATTCATATAATAAATATATTTATCAAAACGATCTAAATCTAGACCTCCTTTAAAATTATTCATTCCCGCTGTACACGGCATTAACGAGCAATTATTCAATGAATAATTTGCCTCCCAACATTTTTCTAACTGATTTAAATAATAATTTTTTTGCTTTCCATTATCAGAAAAATCTTGAATTATTAGTTTTTCATAATACTCGTATTTTGGTATTTTCTTTCCTTTTCCAAAATTAAAAACTATATCACCCGATATTTTGCAGCAATCGTCATCCTTACCAAACCAGAAACCAAATCCTTTTCCTACACGAACTAAAGTTATTTTACCAAACTTTTTCCATATATTTTTATTTAAATAGTATGGTATATATAAATTTTTCCATGTATAACAACATCTATCTGCTTCATCTGTTCCTTCAAAACATTTTTCTGGAATCTTTATTATATAATTCTCAGTTTTAGAATAGTTACCTTCCATCATCCACCATCTCCACTTCATATTGCTCAATCGGCAACCATGCCCATACAGACTCTAATTCTATGCTCCCACCACGACTTTGTCTAAATTCACCAGGTGCTCCGTCCTTTGTTGCCAAAGTACCAGTATCCCAACATCCTGCCGATAAATGTCCTGTCCTTTCAACAATCAGACACACTTCAAAATCATCTGGCAAATCCCCATCCATGACATAATGGAAATCCTTCAATTCTACTGAAAGTTTTTGATGAAAATGGCACTCATCGTCAATATTAACAGCGATTGATTTACGTGGAAAAGGTGGAAAAGTACAGACGACCTTTTCTTGATCTTCTGCGTTTTCCAACCGTTGCATTAGTTTACATTCTCTACATTTCATCTTGTTTCCTCCAAATACTCAATTATTTCAATTCTACATCTTATCTTCTTCATGATCTCACATCTTTCAGTTATCATCAATTAATTTCTATTATATTCATTATTATTTTGACATTTTTGTTAATACTTTGCTATTTTCTTTCATTTTCACCTCTTCCCATTCAACCACAAGTTGAATGATTTTTCTCCTGAACCTGTTATACTTCAATATAAGGAATACAATACGTTGCACTATAGATGACAACTTTATAAATATGAAAGGTATGGGATAACGATGAGCAAATACAGAGAAACCCCTTGCAAATATTACATTAGCCACGGTGAATGTGCCAAAGGTCGCGATGCCGAACACAAAACCTACTGCCAGCATTGCAATAAATACTACCCCCGCGCCAAAGTTCACTATATCAATAAGAAGCGCCAATACAATGAACGCCAGCGCAGCCAAATCATCCCCTGACACCAAACCGTGCCAGGGGATGTTCCATTTTATCGATTCAATTCTTTGGCGAAGGTCTCATAATTGGACATATCTCTTGGTGAGCAGTAGATGGCCAATTCTATGGTTTCAAAATCATAGATATATGCTTCAATGGCTGCATGCATGGCTTTGGCCACCAATTTCGGAGGATTGGCAAAGGCGCCACAACCAAAAGCCCCCAAAATCACAACCTCTGATCCCAGCCATCTGGCCATATCCAGAATGCGATGAATCCGCTTCTGATAATTTTCATACAGCATCTGATCTGTCACTTTCTTTTCCCAATCCCGATCACGCTGTGACAGTAATCTCAAATTTGGTGCTGCACAACTGATCACATCCACATCAAACCACTCATTTTCCGGCAATGCGACAGGCATAGCCGTATCCTGCTTAAATACAGTGACACCTCTGGTAAGGATACAGTCATCGTTGTATAAAGCATCTATCTCTCCCGCTTTTAATGCCCATTTATGCTTTTTGTGAAAGGCATGCGTAATGGCATTGACTGACAGACATTCATATAACGTACTTGTTCGGCACAGACATTCTTCCTGCGCACTGGAACCTTTTTTCACACCGCCACCAGGATTCGTTGCCGAAGCAAAGTTGAGTACACAGACACGTTTGCCTTTATAAGCGGATGCCGCTTCAAAACTTCTTTTTTTAGATACAATCACCTCCGCCTTTTTCCCAGTGTCATGTGGCAGTGGTTTCAAATACTGCGCTGCATTTTCATCCGTAACCACCCGGTTATGTTGCCTGGAATAATTGATACTATTCATCAATCTCTGATTCGTATGGCACATAGATAAGGTATCTTCAAATATGTTAATCAATTCTACTCTGGACATTTTATTCACCCCTTGCATGTATTAAAAATTAATCTTTATCCTTGTCATATAAATCTATCTCAGCTTGCAGCTCATCCATTTCTACACTGATTTTGTCTTTTTCCATCTTTGAAAAAATGCGTACTCGCATATCTACAATTGCCTGTGCCTGGCATTCCTGAAATCCAAACAGATTCTGCAGCGATTTCTTTGCCATCCAAACATCTTGCGATTCATTGATCACAGATAGTATTAAATCATAATTATTTTGCGCCCACCTTATTGCTTCTAAGATAGTCAATCTTTCCCTTTTTCGGGCTAAACGCTCTGTAAAATCATCAGCCATTTCCCATACTCCTAATACCACTGTAAAAATTTCGACTAATCTGATTCCTCAATCGGAAATTGGTTGTACTGCAATCGTTTCAGCAGTTCTTCATCCTCCATAGAAAAGAAATCACAATTTCCACACACATTCAACAGGAGCTGTCCAAGCCTCATATCCGGATATTGCTTCCATACTATCTCTATTTTTGTAAGAATCTCCCGGATTCGTTCCGGCTTTCTTCCTGTACCTGAGAAAAGTGTATTCGATTCACGTTCATACAACACCTGTTTGATGTATTCCAGGAATCCTTTTCGTGGATCACCTTCATCAAGTGTCGCATATTCCAGCTCTGTAGGGCAGACATGCTCATGCGAAAAAACGGACAAATACTTATTCCCGTTAAACATAAGATTGACTGCAACCTGGAAATCTGAATAGTCGCCTTTTCGAGCCAAATCGCAATATTTTTCTTCCTCTGCATCATCCTTCGGGCCATCCACAATTCCAAGCAAGTCTGTGCCCACGATATGTACAATATCTCCCTGTCGGTACAATAACGGCAAATCCACATACCGATCTTCAAATCGATTCTTCACTCCTGTTTCATTTTGCTCAAAATCCAGTCCTTTATTTTTCTCATATAACCACAAATTTTTATGAAGATATCCCTGTTCGTCAAATTCAACAGCTCCAAATACACCATCCGTATCTCCTGCCTGTTTTTTACATGCCAATAATGCTTTCTCAATCCTAAATGGATCCCCTTCTTTTTTGCCGTCTAAATATGCTGCATCAAAACTGAGATAGATACCTTCAGTACTGTATCTTCCTTCATAAAGTACTGACAATTTGTAATAAGCATTACCATTACATTGCTTATATGCCTCATAAAATCTGTGATTTCTGTCCAGTCGTTCTGTAATCTACCTCTGCAAGTTCGGATCTTCTGTCCGCTTTTTTAGTTCTAATAATGCAAAAGTTTTCTCCGTGTGTGACATACCTGGTGCATGATAGATCAGTGTCGCTTTGTCCCAATCCGACACGATCACACCATTTTCTTCTATAAACTTTCGATAATCTTTAGACCTTATATAATCCTTCATACTTTTCTTATTTTCTCCTGTTTTGAGGAACAAACCACCTTTTAATACTTTGTTCCCGCTGCAATTCTCTGAATTCTTCTTTTCCGTTTTCTGGATCAAATGGCGTCGGCATTTCTGCCCAGGCAATAACTTCCTCATGCCTATTGCCAAAGCCACCCATTTTAGGGTGTTCCAATAATTCCTGTTCTGTTAATATCCGATATTGAACAGCCCCAATTTCGTAACCATCTTTTCCCTTATAGGTGCACAACACCTTCCTGGAGCTATCCGGATACCCCTCCTCAACTGGATGCCACCTGATTCCTTCGCTGACACAATATTCAAGTACAGGATCCTTCACGTGAATATCTCTGCTGAAATAATCATTATAGAGACATTTTTTCAAGTATTTTTTATATTTTTTATCACGCAGTTTTATCCCAAACAAAACACCTTCCTTCATTCCAAGTACGGGATGGCATGTATTTTTATAATAGTATCTGTTGCCATCTTTTTTTATTGCAAACATTTCCTGATACTTTTCAATTTCAGCTTTTATGTATGCTTCCTCTTCTTCTGACAATTCATCCCGAATCTCCAAATACGTTACAACCGTAAAACAATCCATTTTCTTTACACCCCCCTTAGCATTTTCATTCCTCATACGAATAAAACCGCTCTCCAGTTTCGATACACATGCAAGCCAATCGTCCGCTTTCAAATCCACTCCCGCAATCCATAAGATACACATTCGACTTATCATTTTTCCATATCGAACACGGCATTTTATCTAAAGAGACTAATTTGTGTTTCGCCCAGACGACACTACTGGCAGGCGTATGTCCCACAAATGAAATGTAACCATCAATGCCATAAAGAAAATAGTAATCAAGCGAACTGTTACCCATCAAGTAATATCCCCTTTTATGAATCACTGCCGGATGGGAAGTCATTGCATGGGCAAATAGATAGGATTTGCCATCAATTATCATTTCTTTTTGAAGCGGCAACTGTTGGATCTGTTCTGCTATATGAAGCATATCCGCTTGTGTCAGTCTCTTTCGCATCATTTCAAAAGTATTATACGCATAAGGCGCCATCTTTCGGCGTTTGCGTTCAGATTGTGCGTAATATTTCTGTACATAATCTGCCAGCCACTGGTCATGATTACCTCGTATCCATGTCAGCTCTCCCTGAATACCAGATAACATAAAATACACTTCTACCGGATCCGCTTCTGTACCACCGCGATCAAAAATGTCGCCCAGAACTATCAACGAATCTTGCGGTTTTATCTTTATCTGATTTAAAATACTTTGAAGTTTCTTCGCTTCATTGTGAATATCTCCGATTACATAATGCATTTTCTTCTCCTTCCCAAATGCTTTTAATCCATAAGATCCTCTGGTTTTTTTGCTTCTTCCAGTCTCTTTTCTGACAAGCTTTTTCTCCGACATACATCGGCATATTCCCGTGCATATTTCAATACCAGTTCCGGACAAAATATTTTTCCCATACTTTTATGACTAAGATAATCTCCCATCGCTTCCATTGCATATCTCAGTGCCTGTCTTTTGGGATTGTCTTCTATATATGGCGGAAATTCAACGTCCAGATACAACGGATTGATATGTTCATGCGACCAGATGCCAGATTCGGTAAGCCTGCTGCAAATAACCTGATCGTCCGAGAAATCTACATACCATTGGTTTTCTTCTATGCGCTGCCAGTAACAATTCCAGTCTTCTTCTCCTTCTCCAAGAATATAATACTCACCATCTCTTACATCTTTAACTGGTAATCCTACTTGTAGCTCATTTTTTTAAAGCTCTCTCTCATCCACTGTGAAGGCACTAATTCAAACATCTTATTTCTTCTCCCATCCTCAATTCTGCCGTGCTGTGCGCATCGCATCCATAGATGATTTTCGCATCCGTCGGCACCAGTTTCCAAAACTCCGGCCTGTACTCCTTGGACTGCAATCTGCACATTGATCTGGCATTCTTTTCTAAGTAAATATTGCGATTCATGGCAATCTTAATCATCAGCTCTGAAATCCTGTCAAATACCTCACACCAGTGGGTGTGTGCCTTAAATATTCGATCCGGATGCGCCACTACGTCAAAGAGTCCTGTATTCATTCCCTTAAGCTTCGCATTGCCCAGTCCGAAATAGGCCATTTCAGAATCATGAAAAAAGTACTGACCTCTGGATTCTTCATAATGATGCTGGCCAAGCATCAGCATATCGATTTCTTTATTCGCCCGCAATTCCTCGTAATAATCTCTGAAGGACGGCAGATATTCTATTTCCAGCCCCGTTTTAACTGTAATTTTATGACGATATTTTTCTTTTAAATATTTCAGTGACGCAAGATAGCTATCCAACTGTTCATAGGGCATGCGATTCGTAAAGGGATTCCCAAGAAATGGGACATGGTCCGTAAAAATAATATATTTTGCACCCATTGCCACCGCTTTCCTGATATAGGCTTCATCCTGTTCATCGCTCGCATGCCCACACCGCCAGGTATGGACATGAAATAGATAGTTATACATCTCTGCCCTCTATTTGATCTATTTTCTTTTTCACATTTTCATAGTATGCATCATTCCAATCCCAGGTATAATCCTCGTCATATTCTGTCAATATGCTGCCGTCTCCTTTTTCCAAATCATAGACTTCATTATCCTCATTGACGAAAATACCTCGAATACCATATAAATCTAGCAGATGTTCAAATGTTCCAATCGCAGACAGCCACTGGCTGGTTTTTGGTAATGCATAGGCATCTGCCAGCTTGCACGGTTTCTTTTCAAATTGTCTTTTTAAATCCAATAGTGTATGGTCGATTCGGTCTCCAAATACAGATGCCCGGGACATGTTAATGCCATTCATCTCCTGTGGAAAGAAAAAGATAGGGCGCTTTCTGTAATGTTCATACGTATCAATCATCTTTTCTGAAAATCCGTATTTTTTATAGATTCGTCGGATTGACAATAAACCATCTGCAGAGCACGGCACATCAGCTATCGATTCGTTCCAGTATCCATCCGGGTCCAGATAAAATGCGTAGATCATGCGCCAGATCCATGCTTCATCATTGAAACCACTGTGCGCTGATACCCAAGCTAAAATGATAATATCTCATCGCTTGTCCTCCTCATCTTTTCTATCTTTTATTATACATTTTATGTCGCGTAAGAACTTACTTGTTAAAATCAGGTAAAAAGCAACTTCAAAAGAAATACTTTTGTATTCTTTTGAAGCGCCATCGTATTTTATAATCGCAGGGCTTTTTCCACTGCCAGAGACTTTATCAAGACTCCTTTTTTCTCTGGTACTCTACCACCTGAGCTACCTCTCCACTATTTTTATTTTTCGAAGCCATCTCCGCGTATACCAAATTCCAAATTATTCAACGTCACCATCGAACCC
>ERZ773103.966-NODE-966-length-32389-cov-4.096802_pt1 | contig 32389 bp, 40 predicted proteins | sample MGYA00511118_ERZ773103 | MGnify/ENA primary metagenome ERZ773103 (study PRJEB29015, sample SAMEA2737821) | human gut metagenome | biome: human gut; feature: human-associated habitat; material: faeces | place: China | collected 2012 ... | reverse complement strand
ATCGTATCTGTTATGGCATTGAGCTGGATGAGAAATTTGTGGATGTGATTGTTCGCAGATATATTGAGCAGACCAGCTCCGAGGATGGTGTTTTCGTGGTTCGAGATGGAGTGAAAATTCCATATTCTGAAGTGCCTGGAAAGTCTGAAAAAACCTCAGATAATACACAGAATTAACTTGCTATTTTTTGCCGGTAGAGTGATATATGTACTACCAAAAGAAAAGGAGGAACACAGCATGGAAATTATGTGTTTGGTAGCAGACAGAAAAGAGCTGATTGCAGCAATTGAGGAGACAACAGGAGAAAAGATGAAGTACCAGGGACCACCAACCTTCGCATACAAGAATGAGGATTTGAGGGTTCTTCGAGACGGAACCCTGGTGGTGGAGAACATCGAAACAAGAATGGAGCTTCTTCTTACACTCACATCAAAGCGCCTGATCGACGGAGCTTGGGATGAGGACAGGGAGGTGCTTGAGATTTCGCTTCCAATGGAAGGACACACAGGACTTAGCCTGATTAACCTGGTTTCCATTTTTTACACGAAAGCGGAGCTGATCAACAAGGCCATCAACGCACCAAGAGCCTTTGAAGTGAACGAGCGCTTCATAGAAGCCATCATGGAGGAACCGCCACAGACAACCGAGGAATTTATAAGCCTTTGGGAAGAATGTGGAAGCGACAACATGACAAAGGGAATCAAGTTTGAAGCAGACAAGATTACCTTTACAGGATTTCCATTAACCGACGATAGCGACCTGGTTACCGCTTTTACCACCCTGGCAGGAAAAATCAACACACTTGCCTTGGAAAGCAAATACATCCGCGTGAAGAAAACACCGGTTGATAACGAAAAGTACCCCTTCCGCATTTGGATGGTACGCCTGGGCCTGGACGGTACAGAGTATAAGACAACCAGAAAGCTCTTACTTTCCCACCTAAGCGGCCACAGCGCCTTTAGAACGGAAGAACAGAAGGAAGCCCACAAGCAGAAGTACCTGACCAAGAAGGCAAATGCTGATGAAGAGGCTTAAGTTTGGAATAGAAATTGAATTCATAGGGATTACCAGAGAGGCGGCTGCGACCATAGTGGCCGACTTCTTTGGAACCGGATTTTTCTATGAAGGCGGTGAGCTTAAGGAAAGAGATATTGCAGATGAGAAGCACCGGATATGGCGGGTGGTCAGGGATGCCAGTATTGAAGCATTTGCTGAGGAAGAACAATGTGAGTTGGTGACCTCGATTCTGCAGTATGAAGATTTGGAGTGCCTAAAGCAGTTGTTGCAAAATATGCAACAACTCGGAGCCAGGGTGAATCGCAGCTGCGGGCTTCACATTCATGTGGATGGGAAGAACTTCACTCCTCAGGCGATAGTAAACCTGGTGACCTTGATTGGTAGTAGAGAGCTGCTTTTATATAAGGCCCTTTCTATACCGAAGGATCGAATGAAATATTGCAAGCGCATCAATGATGACTTGGTGGATTTGATTTTGGAAAAGAAGCCGGAGAGTCTTGCAGAGCTTAAAAAGGTCTGGTATCTGGAATCGCCTTATGAAACTTCCGAAGGAAAATATCATAGTACCAGATATCATGGACTTAATTTACATGCTCTATTTTCGAAGGGAACTGTGGAGTTTCGATTATTTAATTCCACTCTGGAGCCGGACCGGGTGCAGGCTTACCTGCAATTTACCCTGGCCCTTTGCAAGCAGGCAATGATACATAAAAAGGCGGTCATGAAAAAGACCAGAATAGAAAATGAGAAGTACGCATTCCGATGTTTCCTCATAAGGCTTGGCCTGAATGGGGACGAGTTCAAAAACTGTAGAAAGGTGATGCTTGAAAATTTGACCGGAGATAGCGCATGGAAAGGATGATTAGTATGTTTGGAATACCAGAGCACATTGTAGAAAGATTGAAGAAGGAATATCCGAAGGGAACTAGGGTGGAGCTTATTGAGATGAATGATCCGTTCCGCCACATTCCAGCAGGAAGTAAAGGAACCGTTACTGGAGTGGACGACATTGGCACCATTCATGTTTCCTGGGACTGCGGTAGCAGCTTGGGAGTGGTTTATGGCGAGGATTCTTGCAGAAAAATCATAGAATAATATGCACAATGTGCCGCCAGTATCTTTGGTACATTTATGGTAAGAATTAACTGGATAAATGTAATGATAAGAGCGAATATGTACCTACCAAAAGAAAAGGAGGCCACAAGCCATGAGAAGAATTGAAGTTTTAGACAAAGCAGCAGAAGCAGGAATTAAGTACAGAGACATTAATGTGAACGCAACTTTTGGAGCCGCATACTTTACAAGTGTTGACGCAGGAAACGACCTACCAGATTTCAGTGAGGTCATTTGGGACCATGACATTGATGAGATTTTGGAGAACATGAAAAGATTTGAAATTTTCGAATTCACTATCAGCTCTACATTTTCAAGCCTGATTGAAACAATCGCAGAACTTGAAAAAAGAGGATGCGACCTAGAAGGCCTGGTAGAAATCAACAGCCGCTACGATGATTGGCAGACTGGAGAAAAGAAGAAAATTCCAGCATTTAAGATGACAATAAACTAAGAAAGACAATTCCGGGAGGCGGGCCGCAGGGCCTGCTTGCTCGTTGTAATATACACAATTTATCCCTGTATTCCTTGCACATCTTTGGTAGGTTTATGATGCAGAATTGACTGGATATATCCTTGGTTTAGAGCGAATATGTACCTACCAAAAGAAAAGGGGGATACAACAATGGCAAACGGATGGCACGAAGGAACAATTGGAATTCCGGTAAAGGACGGAGGAATGAAGGTGGCCCACTACTGGGTGAAAGCCTTCGAGGAACCAAGCGAGGATTACGGAATCAACGGAGGCAAGATTAGCAAACTTTCCATCAAGATCGACGGAGAGTGGAAAGCCAACTACGATAGGGGCTGGGACATTGAGCCTGCGGATGAGGAAACAAACATTGCTTATAGCATTTTGTTAAACGAATACAACTAAAAACAACCTACGAATTTACATAGGGCTCCTTAACCGGGGCCCTTTTACTTTGCACTGAAAGGAGAGATTTGAAATGGCAACGAGAGGTAGAAAACCAAAGCCTACTGCGGTGAAGGTCCTGGAGGGAAATCCAGGAAAGAGACCGCTTAATATGTATGAGCCGGTTCCGGAAAAGAAAGCACCAGAGTGTCCTTCTTGGCTAAACGATGAAGCGAAAGCGGAATGGGACAGGCTTGCAGATAAAATGGTGAACCTGGGTACCCTTACAGAAATGGATATGGCAGCCTTTGCAGGTTATTGTCAGTCCTATGCAAGATGGAAGGAAGCCGAGGAATTCATAGAGAAACATGGAACAATTGTAAAAACTCCAAGTGGTTATTGGCAGCAGGTACCGCAGGTATCTATCGCACAGACCAACTTGAAGGTAATGCTTAAGTTTTGCAGTGAGTTTGGCCTGACGCCATCTTCCAGAAGCAGAATGATAGCAGGTGAAGTCCAGGAAGGCAGCGTGGACGAGATGGAGTTTTTACTGCTTGAGGGTAATGGCTGATGGCTGAAACTAGGCCAAAGGATTATCCGAGGCTTACGGACTATCAGCCCACAAAGTTTATGCTGCCGACTTCTCATTACGATGAGGGCAAGGCTGATAGAGCTGTGAAGTTCATTGAAAACCTGCGCCATACAAAGGGCAAGTGGGCCGGAAAAAGGTTCTGGCTGCTTCCCTGGCAGGAGCAGATCATTCGCGATATTTTCGGTATCGTGGGTGAGGATAATTGTAGGCAGTTCCGTACCGCTTTCATAGAGATTGGAAAGAAGAATGGAAAGAGTGAACTTGCTGCGGCAGTCGCTCTTTATTTGCTTTATGCAGACAATGAACCAAGCGCCGAGGTATATGGCGCAGCCGCGGATCGTGGACAGGCTTCCATTGTATTCGATGTAGCCAATCAGATGGTGAAGATGACACCGGCACTTATGAAACGAAGCAAAATCATGAGTGCTGGTAAGCGTATCGTGAATTATTCCAACCAGGGATTTTACCAGGTGCTATCTGCAGAAGTTGGTACCAAGCATGGTCTTAATGTTTCCGGCCTGGTGCTGGATGAGGTGCATGCGCAGAAAACCAGAACTTTGTACGATGTCCTTACCAAAGGCTCCGGCGATGCAAGAGAGCAGCCATTGTTTTTCTTGATTACAACAGCGGGTACAGAGAAGGAGAGCATTTGCTATGAACTGCATACCAAGGCTAAGGATATCCTGGATGGAAGGAAGATTGATCCAACCTTCTATCCGGTAGTTTTTGGACTTACCGATGATGATGATTGGCATGATGAAGCAAACTGGTACAAAGCAAATCCATCCCTGGGGCAGACCATTCAGATTGACAGAGTGCGAGATGCCTATAAGGAGGCTCTGCAAAATCCAGCCGAGGAGAATGTGTTTAAGCAGCTTCGTCTTAACATGTGGGTATCCAGTCTTACCCGGTTTATTCCGGAGCAGATATACGATCAAGGAAATGAACCCATTGATATGGATAGCCTTCTTGGGAGAGAGTGCTACGGAGGATTGGACCTTTCGAGCACAGGAGATATTACAGCTTTGGTGCTTGTATTTCCACCAAGGACGGAAGAAGAGAAATATATCCTTTTACCGTTTTTCTGGATTCCAGAGGATATGATTCCAATCAGGGTAAGAAGGGCATCAGTTCCATACGATGTATGGCGGGCGCAAGGGTATCTGATGGCTACGGAAGGTAACGTGGTCAATTATGACTTTATTGAAAAATTTATCGAGAACCTGGGAACCAAGTATCATATCTTGGAGATTGCAGTGGATAGATGGAACGCCACCATGCTTACCCAGCATCTGATGGATGACGGATTTACAATGGTTCCGTTTGGCCAGGGCTACAAGGATATGAGCCCGGCTACCAAGGAATTTTATAAATTACTCATGGAAGCTCGCATCGTGCATGGAGGAAATCCGGTGCTTAGGTGGATGAGCGGAAATGTAGTAGTAGAGCAGGACGCAGCGGAAAATATCAAGGTTACAAAGGCCAAGTCGCCGGAGAAGATTGATGGTATCGTAGCTGCAATCATGGCGGTTGACAGAGCAGTGAGAAATCAAGGTGATTCAGGAAGCGTTTATGATGAACGTGGAATTTTAGTATTTTAGGAGGTGCCCTATGGGAATTAAGAGTTTATTTGGTTTTGGTCAGGCGAGGGATAAGCCCGTAGATAAAGCGGCAGATGCAGGTTATTCTTTTCTTTTTGGAAGGACAACCAGTGGTAAGCCAGTGAATGAAACGACTGCAATGCAGACCACAGCAGTGTATGCCTGTGTACGAATTTTGTCGGAAGCTGTCGCATCACTTCCAATCCATGTCTATCAGTACAAAGAAGGTGGCGGTAAAGAGATGGTTTATGACCACAGCCTATACCAGGTGCTCCATGATGAGCCCAATCCGGAGATGACTTCATTTGTGTTCAGGGAAACGCTGATGAGTCATCTTTTAATTTGGGGAAATGCCTATGCGCAGATCATTAGAGATGGAGCTGGTAGGGTGCTTGCTCTTTACCCGCTGCTTCCAAACAAGGTGGATGTGCAGCGTGATGAGAAGGGTGAAATCTACTACGTGTATTCCAGAAATACAGAGGAGAATCCAAACTTCAAACAGTATGGTGACATCAAACTGAAAAAGGAAGATGTACTGCATATTCCGGGACTTAGTTTTGATGGTCTGATTGGATATTCACCGATTGCAATGGCAAAAAACGCTGTGGGCATGACACTTGCCTGTGAGGAATACGGAGCCTCATTCTTTGCGAATGGGGCCAATCCTGGCGGCGTGCTGGAACACCCTGGGGTATTAAAGGATCCGTCAAAGGTGAGGGAATCCTGGAACGCAGTGTATAGGGGAACCAATAATGCGCATAAGATTGCGGTTTTGGAAGAAGGAATGAAATACCAGCAGATTGGTATTCCTCCGGAAGAAGCGCAGTTTTTGGAAACCAGGAAATTTCAGATCAATGAAATAGCAAGGCTCTATCGTATTCCACCACACATGGTTGGAGATTTGGAGAAGTCGAGCTTTTCCAATATTGAGCAGCAGTCGCTAGAGTTTGTAAAGTACACCCTGGATCCTTGGGTAATCAGATGGGAGCAGAGCTTACAAAAGGCACTTCTTCTTCCAGGGGAAAAGGGAAAGTATTTCATTAAGTTAAATGTGGATGGCCTGCTTCGAGGTGATTATCAGTCACGAATGAATGGTTATTCCATTGGCAGACAGAACGGGTGGTTATCTGCCAACGATATCAGGGAGATGGAGGACTTAAATCCTTTATCTGATGAGGAAGGTGGAAATCTATACCTCATTAACGGAAATATGTGCAAGCTGTCTGATGCTGGTATTTTTGCTGGACAGACGCAGCAGGAAGAATCGGAACCTGAGCCGGAAGAAAAACCACCAGAAAATAATAGAAAGAGAGGCAAGCGATGAAACGTAAGTTTTGGAACTGGGTAAAGAATGAGGGCGATCCTGGAATTTCTAGGACGCTCTTTTTAAATGGAGAAATTTCAGATGAAACCTGGTATGGCGATGAAGTGACTCCTCAGATTTTCAAAGATGAGCTGTATGCGGATAGCGGTGATATTACCGTCTGGATCAATTCTCCTGGTGGTGATGTTTTTGCTGCAGCACAGATTTACAACATGCTTCGTGATTATGCAGGTCATGTAACTGTCAAGATTGATGGTCTAGCAGCCAGCGCAGCGTCGGTGATTGCTGTGGCAGGTGATACGGTTCAGGTTAGCCCTGTGGCTATGATGATGATCCACAATCCAGCAACGATGGCCATTGGTAATACGAAGGATATGGAAGCTGCGATTGCCATGCTAAATGAAGTGAAAGAGTCCATCTTAAACGCCTATGTTGACAAGACTGGTCTTAGTAGAAATAAGCTCTCAAAGCTCATGGATGATGAGACTTGGTTTAATGCCAAGAAAGCGGTGGAACTTGGATTTGCAGATGAAATCCTCTTTTCAAAAGAGGAGAAAGCACCTGCTAAGAAGAAACCGGATGAGGGCGAGGATCCAGAGGAAGGCAAGGAAGATGGCGATGACGACGAAAAGGAGAAGAAATTTCCTTTTAAGCAGCAGGCGATGATGTTTTCAGGAAAGCATGCAGCGCAGTCGTTTATGAATAAGGTTTCTGTGGTAAAGCCGCAAAATCAGGTACCTGTAGATCAGTTACAAAAGAGATTAAATCTCTTGAGACATTAAGGAGGATTTTGAATTATGAGTAAGATTTTAGAGATGAAGGAAAAGAGAGCAAAGACCTGGGAACAGGCAAAGGCTTTCTTAGATGCAAAGCAGAATGAAAATGGCATGATGAGTGCTGAGGATGCAGCAACCTATGACCGCATGGAAGCAGAGGTTGTTAATCTTGGTAAGGAGATCGACAGACTTGAGCGCCAGGCTGCAATCGATGCAGAAATGGCAAAGGCTACAAGCGCTCCGATCACAAATAAGCCTAGCGCCAAGGTGGAAGGTGCCGCTGGTAAGACTGGTAGAGCCAGCGATGAGTACAAGAGTGCATTCTGGACTGGAGCCATCAGAAATAAAATGTCCTTTGATGTGCAGAATGCATTATCTATTGGTACAGATTCTGAGGGTGGATTCCTTGCTCCAGATGAATATGAGAGAACCCTGGTGGAAAGATTGGAGGAGGAGAACTTCTTTAGAAGTCTTGCTCATGTAATCAGAACTTCCAGCGGGGATCGTAAAATCCCGATTGTTACTTCTAAGGGGGAAGCAGCGTGGATTGACGAGGGAGAGCAGTTCCCTGAAAGCGATGATGCATTTGGTCAGACATCAATTGGTGCGCATAAGCTCGCAACCATGATTAAGATTTCTGACGAGCTCTTAAATGATTCTGTTTTCAACATTGAGCAGTATATTTCCAGGGAGTTTGCTCGTCGTATCGGTGCAAAAGAGGAGGAGGCCTTCTTTGTAGGTGATGGTAGCGGAAAGCCAATCGGTATCTTCAATGCAACAGGTGGTGCTGAAACCGGAGTGACTGCAACAAGTACAAACATCACTTTTGATGATGTGATGGATCTTTACTACAGCCTTCGAGCACCATACCGTAACAAGGCAACCTGGATCCTTAACGATTCCACTGTTAAGGCAATCAGAAAGTTAAAGGATGGAAATGGCAATTATATCTGGCAGCCTTCGGTAAGAGAAGGAGAACCGGATAGAATCTTAAATCGTCCTTATAAGACTTCCATCTATGTTCCGGAGCTTGTGGCTGGAAATAGAGTCATGGCATTTGGTGATTACAGCCATTACTGGATTGCTGATCGTCAGGGACGTAGCTTTAAGAGATTAAATGAGCTTTTTGCTACTACTGGTCAGGTGGGATTCCTCGCATCTGAGCGCGTGGATGGTAAGCTCATTCTTTCTGAGGCTGTTAAGACTCTTGATATCAAGGGTTCTGCTAAGTCCCAGGGATAATTTAGTGGCGGTGCTGCTATCGGTGGTGCCGCCTATCTTTTAGAAGGGAGGTAGCAAGCGTGATTGTATCAGTTGAAGAAATGAAGAAGTATCTTAGAGTAGATTTTGAAGATGACGACGATTTGATAGAGGCGTTCATTGGATCAGCACAGCGTAAGATTCAGGATATCCTAAGATGTGATGATATGACAGAATTTGAAAACAATAACAGTGTTCGTGTTGCAATCATGTTTGTGGTTGCCTTCTTATATGAGCACAGGGAGGAAGCCGATCATGAGGAGTTGAACCTTACTCTCAGGGCGATGTTATCCAATTTGAGAGGGGTGGACTTTTGATAGAAAAAATGAGAGAGCGCATCACGATTGAAAAAAGTGAAGGTGCCAGGGATAAGAACGGAAATCACAAGCTGGTGTGGAAAGAATATCATTCTTGCTATGCCTATGTGAATAATCTTTCCGGGAAAGAATACTGGGCAGCTTCCGAGGTGAACGCCCAGGATGAGGTAAATTTTGTAATTCGATATTGCGAAAAGATAAAAGATATGGACAGTGAGCATTTCCGAATTGTATTCCGAGGAACACTTTATAACATTTCTTTTGTAGATAATGTGCAGTATCAGAATAAGACGGTGAAACTTAGAGCCGCCAGGGTAAAGAGGTGATAGCATGGCGAGAAACACAGTAACGGTTGACCATTTGGCAGAGGCTGTGATGAAGGGCCTGACAGAATATGCAGATGTTTCCACAGAGCTGGTAAAGCAAAGTGTGCAGCAGGTCAGCAAGGAAGTCAAAAAGGAAATATCGGAAAATGCGCCAAAGAGGACTGGTGCTTATAAAAAGAGCTGGGGCACCAAGAAAACAAAGGAAACCAGCAATTCCCTCACCATGACGGTTCATTCCAAGAACCGATATCAGATCGCACACCTTCTGGAACATGGCCATGCCAAGCGTGGTGGAGGAAGAGTTGCTGCGAGACCTCATATTGCTCCTGCGGAAGAACATGGTGTGACTTCCCTGCAAGAGAAGATTGAAAGGGGGCTGAAACAGTGACGCACCAGGAAATCATAGAGTTGTTAGAAAAAAGTGGACTTCCGTTTGCCTATGACCACTTTGTGGAGGGTGAATCACCGGAGCCGCCTTTTTTAGTATTTTTATATCCGAACAGTAGTAACTTTGCTGCTGACGGGAAAGTTTACTTTAAGAAACGAAAAGTAAATGTGGAGCTTTACACCGATTTGAAAGATGTAGAGCTTGAGGAACAGGTGGAGGCTGTGCTCGATGAGTGCGGCTTATTTTATGAAAAAAGCGAAGTATGGATTGAATCTGAAAATCTGTATGAGGTGCTTTATCAGATGGAGGTATAGAAATGGCTAATAAAAAGAATAAGGTTAAATTTAATATCTGCAACGTGCACTATGCACCGATTACAGTTGCAGAGGAAGGAACGGTTACCTTTGGAACGCCTGTGCCAATGCCAGGTGCCGTATCCATTAGTATGGATCCGACCGGTGAGCCGGAATCATTCTATGCGGATGGTATTGAATATTACGTAATCAATAATAATCAGGGATATGACGGAGATCTGGAACTTGCAATGATTCCTGAATCTTTTCGTACTGATATCTTGAAGGAAGAAGCCGATGCCAATAAGGTGCTGGTGGAGAATGCAAACTCAGAGACGGGCAGCTTTGCACTTTTATTTGAGTTTGATGGTGATATCAGGAAGATCAGACATGTGCTTTATAACTGTTCTGCTTCTCGTCCTACCATTGAGTCAAAGACCAATGAGGAAGACAAGGAAGTGCAGACGGAAACACTGACTATCAAAGCAAGACCAATGGCAAGTGGTTATGTAAAGGCAAAGACTGGTGATTCTACCACAGATACCGTTTACAACAATTGGTATAAAACAGTTTATGAGCCGACAGCAGTTGCGGAGCAGGCCAGCAAAAATACGCAGGCAAGTAAGTAGGAGGTAGCAGATGAGTATTGTAAAGAAAGTTGAAATTGATGATAAGCAGGTACCCTTTAAGGCATCTGCTGCTATTCCAAGAATATATCGTTTGAAATTCCAGCGTGATATTTATAAGGATTTATCAGCACTGGAAAAGAGTATTAATCAGGAAAATCCGGATGATTCCAATTTGGATTTATTTTCGCTTGAGATGTTCGAAAATATAGCATTTGTTATGGCGAAGCATGCGGATCCGAATATTCCAGATACACCGGAGGCGTGGCTGGATGAATTCAATACGTTTTCCATTTATCAGGTGCTTCCTCAGCTTATAGAGCTATGGGGACTGAATGTAAAAACAGATGTCGAAGCTAAAAAAAACTTCGCCCAACAGAGCGTGAAATGACAACACCATTGTTTCTGCTTCGATGTGTACAGTTAGGTCTTTCGATGGCTGATTTAGAATTGCTGTCGATTGGACTTATCAATGATATGTATACAGAGAGTAGAAACGATGATTGTAAATATGCTGAGCTTGCAACGCAGAAAGATTTTGATAGATTTTGAAATTAGGAAAGAGCCCTCTGATGATAGAAGGCTCTTTCATTTGCTTAGTAGAGATAAGAATATGGTTTGTTACGATAAATCTTAGCTTGTCCAGAACGGACTAACCAGGAGATGTTACCGGAGACAACTTGTTTTGGGACATTAAAAAGTTGTGCGTATTGAGCGATAGCCTGCCTGGTTGGAAAGTGAAGATTGTGATTGATATAAGTAAGGATTGCTCTACGAATATTGCGGTTAATTAGTGCTCTTGATATTGAAGTACCTCCGTTATTACAGAATTTCATATACAGCGTGTTTCTTTGAATTGTAGTTACCAGTAAATCGGATCTTGGTTTGATATTCTTCGGTAACCAGATTGAAAAATTTACGACCAAATTGACCGGCCATACCATTTGGAAGGTTCCAGTCTTCTCCGTAGATTTCTGGAACAGAAAATAACTTGCCTTTTTGGTATTTTTGCAAAGCTCTTTGAACTGCGTCAAGAGGGGTGATAGTAATCTGACCAGGGAATAGAACGCTTCTTATATAATCCTGGAGTGAATTGGCACCTGCTCGTCGAACTAAATCATCATAGTTTTCATCAGATACGGTGACTTTAATTGTTTTTGACATATGTGTACCTCCTTGAATACAAACTTATGGACCAAACAAACGTAAGACCACGCTTTTTATAACTGTATAATAACGCGTGGCCACGCCTTTGTCAATGCTAAACAATAATTTTATTTAATCTTGATAAGTAGATTGAATTTTAGTGCATTTAGAGAAATGGAATATCTAACGAAAGTATGATAAAATAAAATCCATGAATAGATTAAATATATTAGAAAGAGGGATAAAGGATAATGAATGAATCTGTACAAATTGCAATTATTTCTGCTGGTTTGGCGGCATTGATTAATTGTATTTTTCAAATAGTAAATAAGTTGATAGATAACGCAAAAGAACGACGTGATAATAGTGATAGAAGAAAGGAATTATATATAGAAAAGAAAGAACAGGTGTATGTTGCAGCTATTGGACGTCTGTTACAAATACGTCGTGGATTTGATTGTACTCGTGAAGAAGCTATTCGAAGTAATAAAATACGTGATAATATAGATAAAGAAAATATTGCATTTGCAGAAATTTCTCCGCAATTAAGATTATATGCATCAGATAAGATATTTAATAAATATCAAGAATTAGCAAGTTATTCACATTTTGCTTATGCACCTGCAGCGGGGCCGAGATTAATTGAGAATTCTAAATGGGCGTATGATATACAGGTGACGATATTAGCACGTATGATGCAAGAAGATTTGGGATATAGAAAATATAATATTGAACACGACATGATTATTTGTCCCGAATGTGGATGTGAACATGATATAATTTCAAAGTGTCCTAATTGCGGTGTGACATATAAAGAACTTCAAGAAAAGGCACAAGAAATTATAAAGCAAAATGAGATGGAAGAAGTACATTAAAAAAAATATTGGTGAATTAAATGTAAAAGGCATCGATTAGAGATAATCGGTGCTTTCTTTATGCTTATTTTTAGAAAGAGAGGTGAGATTTTTGGCAAGCAGAATACAGGGTATTACAGTAGAGATTGGCGGCGATACTACCAAGTTGCAGACTGCATTAAAAGGTGTGAACGGTCAGATTAAATCAACGCAGTCTCAGCTTAAGGATGTAGAAAAGCTGTTAAAACTGGATCCGGGAAATACAGAGTTGATTGCACAAAAGCATAAGCTGCTTGGCGAGGCAGTCAGTGAGACAAAGGAAAAGCTGACGTCATTAAAGACAGCCGCAGAGCAGGCGAACACAGCGCTTGCGAATGGAGAAATCTCACAGGAACAATATGATGCTCTGCAAAGAGAGATTATTGAAACAGAACAGGATTTAAAGAAATTAGAGACACAAGCGAACCAATCTGCTACGGCAGTTCAAAAGATAGCTGCATCAGGAGAAAAGTTAAAGACTGTAGGAGATAATATTTCCTCTGCAGGTCAGAAATTACTTCCTGTTACAGCAGGCGTTACTGGACTTGGAACAGCAGCAGTTTCGACTGCCGCAAGCTTTGAGTCGGCAATGTCACAGGTGCAGGCGACAATGGGAATTACAAAAGATTCCATGTCTACAGTTGATGGACGGTCAGTAAATACAATGGATACACTGAATGAGCTGGCAAAGCAGATGGGATCTGAGACCGCTTTTTCTGCTAAGGAATGTGCAGAAGCTCTTAATTACCTGGCACTTGCCGGGTATGATACACAGCAGATGTGCGATACATTACCAACCGTACTCAACCTGGCTGCGGCAGGTGATATTGATTTGGCATCTGCTTCTGATATGGTAACTGACGCAATGTCAGCACTTGGGATGGGTGTTGATGAAGCAGGAACAATGGTAGATCAGATGGCTAAGACTGCATCTACGACCAACACCTCAGTAGCTCAGCTTGGAGAAGGAATCCTTACGATTGGTGCAACTGCAAAATCTGTAAAGGGTGGAACGGCCGAGTTAAATACAGCGCTTGGTATCTTAGCAAACAATGGTATTAAGGGAGCTGAGGGTGGTACACACCTTCGAAATATTATTCTTTCATTGCAGAACCCGACAGATAAAGCTGCAGCAGCAATGGAGTCCTTGGGAATTCAGGTGTATGACTCTCAGGGAAATATGAGATCTCTGAATGATATTTTGGGTGATCTTAATACGTCAATGGATGGAATGACATCTGCTGAGAAGTCAAACATCATTGGAACCATATTTAATAAAACAGATTTGTCTTCTGTGAATGCATTGCTTGCCAATACGGGAAGTACCTGGGACGACTTACAGCAGAAGATTACAGATAGTGGTGGTGCTGCTCAACAGATGGCAGATACCCAGCTTGATAACTTACAAGGACAAATCACTATTTTAAAGTCAGCCTTAGAAGGGCTGGCTATTTCTTTCGGCGAGCTTTTGATGCCAGCAATTAAGAGCATTGTAGGTGTGATTCAAAAAGCAGTGGATTGGCTTAATTCTTTAGATGATGGAACAAAGAAAGTAATTGTCACAGTGGCTCTGGTTGCGGCGGCGCTTGGACCTGTGCTGATTGTCATTGGAAAAGTGATATCCGCAGTAGGAACGATTATGACGGTTGTTCCGAAAATTGCAGGAGTTATCAATACTGTGAAAGGTGCATTTGCTGCCCTTAACACGACCATGCTGGCAAATCCGATTGTTCTGATTATTGCAGCAATCGCTGCTTTAGTTGCCGCGTTTATTTATTTGTGGAATAACTGTGATGGATTTAGACAATTTTGGATTAATCTTTGGGAGAATGTAAAGCAGGTAGCGATTACCGTATGGAATGCGATCAAGGAGTTTTTTTCGCAGGTATGGGAGGCTATCAAGACGATTTTCTCCACAGTGTTTGAAGTGATCAAGACACTGGTGACCACATATTTCAATTTGTATAAAACCATCATTGAAACTGTCATAAATGTCATAAAAACTGTAATTACTACAGTTTGGGAGGCAATCAAAGGTGTATTTACCACAGTGTTCAATGTGATAAAAACACTGGTGACGACGTATTTCAATATTTATAAAACGATTATCCAGACTGTACTTACTGTCATTCAGACAGTGATTACTACGGTATGGAATACGATAAAAACAGTGATTACCACTGTGTTAAATGCGATAAAAACCATTTTTACCACAGTGTGGAATGCCATCAAGACGATTGTTCAGGCAGTAGTTAGTGGCATTAAGGGATTGATTACTGGGGATTTCACAGCAGTGAAGAATTCGATTACTACAATCATGAACACGATTAAGAGTACGATTTCAACCATCTGGAATACCATCAAATCGACAGTATCAACAGTTCTTGGAGCAATTAATGGTGCTGTTACTTCTGTGTTTACTGGCATCGTGAATGCTGTGAAGGGAGCAATGGGAAATGTGCTGAATGCAGTAAAGACAGGATTTTCCAATGTGAAGAGTCATATTACTGGGCTTGCTTCTCAGGCGTTTACCTGGGGCAAAGATCTGGTTATGGGTATCGTAAATGGTATTAAGAGCTGCATTGGAGCAGTTGGTGATGCAGTAAAGGGTGTTGCTGACAAGATCAAGTCATTCCTTCATTTCTCAGTTCCTGACGAGGGACCACTGACGGATTATGAATCATGGATGCCTGACTTCATGGGAGGCTTGGCAAAGGGAATCGAAAAAAGTCGTGGAATGATTCAAAAGGCTGTTAGCGGGGTTTCTTCTGATATGGTGATTAATCCCAAGATAGGAGATGCCGAGAATCATCCTCTTACCCAGGGAGCCGCACAAACAGAGAGCGTATCCGGGATAGCATCAGCAATAAAAGATGCAATAGAAAATGTAGGTGGGCAAAATGGCGATATTGTAATTCCAGTATATCTTGGAGGAACCATGTTAGATGAAGTAATAGTGTCAGCACAGCAGCGAGCAAATCTTAGAAGTGGAGGTAGGTAGAATGGCATATTTGCAGTATTTGGTATTCAATCAGAAAAAGCTGCCATTGCCGGATTCTTATGATTTGGATTTATCTGATGTAGAAGCTGACTCAGGAGGAGAGACAGAGGCGGGAACAACACAAAGAGATGTGGTGCGGACGGGAGTGGTTACCATTTCCGTCTCTTTTTCTGTCTCAAAAATATGGCTTAGGCTGCTTACGAAATATTCGAAAATGCCAAAGATTACGGTTCAGTACTTTGACACAGAAGATCTGGAGTTGAAAGAAACAGAGATGTATATATCTGGATTTAAGGCAAAGCTGAAAAAAGATACATCGTACAAGGGATTATGGACAGTATCATTTACGCTGAATGAAATGTAGGAGGTGACGTTGGTGTTTGAAGTATCAGAAAAGTTCAAGAATGCAGTAAGACAGAATACAAGAAAATATGAGTGGTCTGGTTCAATCACCACGAAAGCCGGAAAAACATATACGTTTGGTGCAAAAGATATTGTAAAAGGCTCTGGATATATTAAGTGGCAGTGCTGCAGCAACACAGAAATAGAGCTGGGGACTGTTTATGCAGCAGAGTTAGGAATAAGTCTCTTTTCTGAAATTGATAGATACACATTGGAAGATGCACTGATACGGATGTATTATTCACTGACTTTATTAGATGGGACAGTAGAAACCATACCGATGGGTGTATTTGAGATTACAGAGGCCAATCGGAAGGTGCGAACTTTGGAGATAAAAGCCTACGATTATATGCTGCGTTTTGAAAAATCATTGAAGTTGGATTCTTCCAGTGGTACGCCATATCAATTTTTGAAGGTTGCATGTGAAGCGTGTAAGGTGGAAATGGCACAAACCGTAGCAGAAATCAATGCACTACCAAATGGGAAGATAACACTTGGTGTATATGCAGATAATGATATGGAGACTTTTCGTGACCTGATTTTTTATGTGGCACAGGTACTGGGATGTTTTTGTCAGATAGATCGGTATGGAAAACTGGTGCTTAAGCAGTATGGGAATACTTCTGTATGGAATGTTCCTCAGACAGAAAGGTTTGATAGCAGCTATTCTGATTTTGTGACACGTTATACAGCAGTCTCATCGACAAATCAGATTAGCCAGATAGCAGAATACATCGCAATGGAAAAGGATGATGGTCTCACAATGAATCTTGGCGTGAATCCTTTGATGCAGTTTGGATTGAAGTCAGTGCGTGAGAAAATGTTACGGGAAATCCTGACAGCACTCCAGAAAGTAAATTATGTACCATTTGACAGTTCCACCATAGGAAATCCGGCACTTGAGGTTGGTGATATTTTGAAATTCTCCGGCGGTCATGCGGATGAAACAAAGATAAGTTGCATCACCAGTATTGAATGCAAGATCAATGGAAAGATGGCATTGAAATGCGTAGGTAAGAATCCAAGACTTGCATCTGCCAAAAGCAAGAATGATAAGAATATTACAGGACTTATGAATTCTGTGGAGAGTGGGAAGACCATTATTTACAATTTCGTAAATGTAAGTCCATTTGTGATAGGACAGTCGCTTACTAATGTGATGGATATTGATTTCACCGCTACAGAAGAAACAACAGCGGCCTTTCAATGTGAAATGCTGTTAGAGGTTGTAAAACCGGAAGTGACAAAGGAAGCAGAGGATAGTTCGGAGAGTGCAGAATTCCCGGAGCTATCCATTATATACAAAATAAATAATGAAACGATTGATACTTTCATGCCAACAAAGACGTGCTTGTATGGGAAGCACATTGTTACTTTGTTTTTCCCGATTTCAAAAGTAATAGAGAATAGTTCCAATACATTTTCTATGTACCTTAAGATATCGACGGGTACTGTAAAAATTGGAGAGGCTCAGATCAGAGCAACCATTAGTGGACAAGGACTTGCGGCAGGATTGGGAGACTGGAATGGACGCATCAATATCAATGAGAATATTGGGTTTATCAATATTAGTGATATTCCGTTTGTGGCAGATGGTTTTAAAGATAGAGTAAATGTATCATTTCCAACATCCAGGAAACCTGGTATTACGCAGACAATTGGAAATATTACGATTGTTGACCAGAATTTTGTGGTCGATAGGTTTACCGATCGTGCTTGGATCACAGAAATTCTTCGCACGTTTGTACTTACCAGTGTGCGTGGAAATCCTAAATATAATGGATATATCACAGTTAATAATGAGGAACGATTCACTTTGAGAAAAAGGTATGTGCAGCAGTCGGAACCGATATCATTGGATCAGGGATATGTAGAAGATATGCGTGTAGATATTGCATACTTTGAACAGGTAAATAGTGTTGAAATCAATGGTTATACTGTTGGATTTAGACCACAGCTCGTAATCACTGTTACGAATACATTTGTCAAAGTGCCAGATACGATAGATGTTGTGAATGGATTCTTTGAATTGAAGGATACTACACAGGAAACTCAAAAAGCTGTAACAGGCGAAATTGATGAAGGCTTCTTAGAATGTACCGAAATCGATATAGCAGGTTTTGATGGCGTGAAAGGGGTGGAATTTACACTATGAATTACGACTATATAAATGATATTTTTGCGGCTGGGGTTACCAATATGACCTGTTTGTTGCAGGATAGCAATAATTATGATGGCGGAACACTTGCTGTCAGCGGGGCAGACTTCTTTACATTTCTAGGGAAGGCTGCTCCTTCTATTTATGCGCATGGAGATTCCTATTGGGGAATTGGAAGCGATACAACGCATCTGAAAATTGATAATCGAGATACAAGAATGAGGTCTTTGTACAGAGAAGAAGGAACCTTATATAGCTATTATAGATTTTTGAAAATACGCTGGGAGGGCTGGTCTCATTATAATGCCTCTGGTGCTGATTATCAGCTTAAGTATGATCTTGTGTTTTGGGATACAGGTGATATTTCACTTCATATGATTTCGATACCAATACAATGTTATGATGGTGCATTTGGTTTTACTGCAGATAAGAATTATACCTTTACAAAGCCAGATGCAGATTCTCCGGATATTACTTTTCAGTATTATGCAGAGAGTAAGACGTTTGAAATAAAATATACGCTGCTAGATTTATTGGTCCCATTTAAACTCCTGGTAAGAGATGATACCGGAAAACTCTATACCGTAGAAACACAAATTATGAATGAGGAAACGGATGAGAAGGAAGATGTACTGGTAGAACTGGAAGAGACCAATCTGTCAGCACTGCTTTTTAAGAAAAAGGGATTTGACAAAATGCCAGAATGGGATTTGATAAAACATTTAGAAGGTCCAGCAGTACTTAGCTGGAGTGACAGCAGGGCATTTCCGTTAAATGCAATCATTACTGGGACACCACCAAAGCAATATATTGAAGGAATGGCTGACTTATCGGATGGGACAGTACTTGGTATTAAGGCCTTAAATGCAGAATATACCGGAACCGTTACGGTGCAATATAGCTATGATGGCGAGAACTTTACAGAAGAACTTGCTATGGAAGAATTTTTACTCATGGATTTGGATGCACTATATGCAGGTCTATTAGATGCAAAAACGATAACTTTTCGATTTTGGCTTGCCGGTGATGCAACACTTGCTTCTTTTGTAATGAATTATAGAAATGGAGATGATGACAATGCTTAAGGGAACAACAAGAATTGAACTTACGGATGTAAATACGGGAGAGGTTGAGACCTATGAAAATCATAATATGGTAACCAATGCGCTACGTGATGTGCTTAAGCCGTTAGGACTTTGCAAGCGTCCGAGTAGATTCCTAAATGAATTTACGCCTTATTGTGAAAAACTTCTGGGTGGAATTCTTTGCTTTGATACAGAAATACCGGAGAATGCTGACAATTATTACCCGCCGGCAAATGCAACCTTAATTGGATGTGCTGCCTATGGTGTGCAGAATAATACAAAGAATACATTTCGTGGTGGTTTTAATCAAACAGAATCAGAGATTAATTTGAAAGATCGATATGTGAAATATGTATACGATTTTGCAACCAGTCAGGCAAACGGAACGATTGCAAGTGTATGTTTAACACATAAAAATGGCGGCTTTACATCGTATGGAAGTAAGAATATAAGCTATAACAGGGATTATCCTCTTATGCAATCTATAGCAGAAGATAGCCTGCAGTATGTTCATCCGGATAGGACCGGAGCCAGCACAAGTAGCAAGTATTCCGGAATGACAATGGGAAAGACAGAGCTTATATTTGTAATAGACCGGGAGAAGGATTGCGCATTTTACTTTAAGTTTATGGATAATAAGCATATTCATATCACAAAAAGAAGAACCTTTCTTAAGACGGTTTCTATCCTGGATAATGTGTACAATACAAAGCCCTTGATAGAAGAAATCGAAGTTCCAGAACTTAGTACAGAGTTACGAATTGGATATTGGGGCTATAATTATGATCCGGCTACAGATTGTTTATATATCTGCACTCATAAAGATTATCGAGTAGATCCCAATACGTCATATTTGGTGACAGAAATCAAGATGGACACTTGGAAGGTAAAGCAATATGAAGTTACAAATACCACAGATAAATATCTCAGATCAGATAACAACTGGCAGATGTTTATAACAGATGGCTATTTATATGTAAAGGGATATGATTCTCCGTATGAACTTTACAAAATACAGATAACAAATCCGGCCAATGTCGTGAAATTTAAAAGAACAAATGCTTCAAGTGTAAATGGTTTACCGAAGTTTGTAATAAATGGACGAATATATTATGAAAATGGGAATGATCAGCTTTTGATAGCGAATACAGTAACAAATGAGATTATGCCTCCAGAGGCACAGTCACTGTTTAATAGTAGTTACAACATAAATGTAACACCGGTTCGTAATGAACCACTTATTTATTTTGCGGATTATGGAACCTGGTCAACATCTGGCTGGCATATGATGTGTAATTATCTTGCAACCATCAATAACCTGGATGCACCGGTTACAAAGACCGCAGATAAGACCATGAAGATAACATACATCTTACAGGAACAATAGAATAATTTTCGGAATTAGGCAGTTATCCATTGCGGGTAGCTGCTTTTTTCATACAAAAAAATCAAAGGAGGATAAGACGATGAAGGAATTCTGGAATGCAATTCAGTTTGTATTTACAGCAGTTGGAGGTTGGCTTGGGTACTTTTTAGGAGGATGTGACGGTTTGTTATATGCATTACTGGCCTTTGTAGTTATCGACTACATAACTGGAGTTATGTGTGCGATTAGCGACAAAGCCCTTTCAAGTGAAGTTGGCTTTCGTGGAATTTGTCGGAAGGTACTGATTTTCTTGTTGGTAGGTATTGCAAACATCCTGGATGTTCATGTGATTGGTACTGGAAGTGTCCTTAGAACAGCAGTTATTTTCTTTTATATTTCCAATGAAGGCGTGAGCCTTTTAGAAAATGCTGCTCATTTAGGATTGCCGGTGCCACAGAAAATCAAAGCAGTATTAGAGCAGTTGCACGAGCGTGCAGAAGATGATGACAAGGAGGAATGATTTATGAGTCAGAAATTTGGAATTGATGTGAGTCACTGGCAGGGAGATTTCAATTTTGCCAGGGCAAAGAGTAACGAAGGTGTAGAATTTGCTATCCTAAAAGCTGGTGGCGGTGACGCAGGGCTTTATAAGGACAGCAAGTTTGAAGCTAATTATGAGAAGTGTGAAGATTGTGGCCTTCCAAAAGGCGCGTACTTCTATGGTAATGCAAAGAGTGTAGCAGAAGCAAAGAAAGAGGCAGAGTATTTTATTTCAATCCTTAGTGGAAAGAAATATGAATACCCTGTCTTTTATGATGTTGAGGGTAAGATGATCACAGACAATGACCGAGCAGCTCTTACAGAGATTGTGAAAGCATTTTGTTCTACTATGGAAGCAGCAGGTTATTGGGTAGGTATTTATTCATCGGAATCATTTTTTAACAGTGAAATGAATGACGGTGAGCTTACCAGGTATAGCCATTGGGTTGCGCGATGGGGAAAGAGTAAGCCAGCTCCTTCCAGTGGTGCAGAAACACAGATGTGGCAGTTTGGCGGTGAAACTAATCTGCTTCGTAGTAATAAAATCAATGGTCAAACCTGCGATCAGGATTATTGCTATGTGGATTATCCTACTAAGATTAAAGCGGCAGGACTCAATGGCTATACAAAAAGCCAGGCATCAGAACCAGCGCCTGCAAAGAAAACTGCAGTAGAGATTGCAGATGAGGTCATTGCAGGTAAGTGGGGAAATGGTGAGGAGAGAAAGCAGCGTCTCACAGAAGCCGGATACAATTATGCTGAGATCCAGGATATTGTGAATGGCAAATGTGGAGTGACACCAAAGAAGTCTGTCGACGAACTTGCAAGAGAGGTCATTGCAGGCAAGTGGGAAAACGGATCTGAGCGTAAGAGTAGACTCTTAGCAGAGGGGTATGATTACGGTGCGGTTCAGAAGCGAGTAAACGAAATGTTATCATAAGTTTGGGCCTGGGAGGAGTAATCCTTCCGGGTTCTTTTTTTGTATTTTACCAGTTCGGTCATACCGATAATTATACCCTTGAAACCGCTAAAGTGCTTGACTTATAGCGGAACAAGAGCGTTAATAGGACTACCAAAAAGGAAGGAGAATTCGCATGAAACTTAGGAAAATAGAACCTTTAAAACCTAAGCAAAAAAAGCTAAGAGTATGTGCTTATGCAAGGGTATCAACGGACAGCTTAAAGCAAGGCGAGTCCTTTGAAAACCAGGTAAGCACCTATGAGCGCGTGATTAAAAGCAATCCGGAATATGAATTCGTTTCTGTTTATGCGGACCAGGGAATGACCGGTAGAAGCGAGAACAGACCAGAGTTTCAAAGAATGATTGCAGATTGCAAGGCTGGAAAGATAGACCTTATTATTACAAAATCGATTTCCAGATTTGCCAGAAATACCACCACAGTTCTTAAGTACACAAGAGAGCTGAAAGAAATCGGCGTCGGCGTGCTTTTTGAGGAAAACAATATTAACACACTTTCCTCGGAAGGAGAGCTGATGATGACGGTGCTTGCTTCCTTCGCACAGGAGGAAAGCCGCAGCATAAGTGAGAATAATAAATGGACTTTGAAAAAGAAGTTCGAACATGGAGAGGGAATGGTAAATACAGCCCGCTTCATGGGATACGACAAGGATGAGACAGGGGACCTGGTAATCAATAAAGAAGAAGCCAAGGTTGTAAGACTAATATTTAAGATGTACCTTTCAGGCATTGGGTGTCATAGAATTGCTAAGGCATTAAATGAGGAAGGGGTACCGACGATAGCAGAAAGTTCTTGGCACGCAAGTACCATTAAGGGAATGCTTACCAATGAAAAATACAAAGGGGATTTCCATATCCAGAAAACTTACATTCCGGAAGGAACACACCAATCCGTAAAGAATAATGGACAGGTGCAAAGTTACTATGTAACAGAAGATCACCCGGCCATTATTAGCGCAGAAGAATGGCAGCAGGTTCAGGAGCTTATGGAATATCACAGAAAGCAGAGAAACATTGGAAAAGGTGAAAAATACCAGAAACGATATCCAATGAGTGGAATGTTGGTGTGTCCATATTGCGGAAAGAGCCTGCGAAGAAGATATGTTTACAATCGAAAAGTCGAGTGGTTATGCGCCACTTATATTCATAAAGGGAAAGAGGCCTGTAAGGGTATCCGGATAAGGGATACAGAACTTACAGGTCTTTCTTTTTCGGAACCAATGGTAGTAGAGGAGGTAATGATAAATGGCGAGAAGCATTACGGTTATACCAGCAAAAGAGCCTACGATGCTGGTGAACGGGCAGCAGATAGAATTGAAAAAGAAAGTAGCAGCGTACTGCCGCGTGTCAACGGACCAAGAAGAACAGTTATCAAGTTATGAGAACCAGGTGCGATACTATACGGAAATCATAACAAGAAATCCTGATTACGAGTTGGTGGACATTTACGCAGATGAAGGCATCTCCGGTACCAACACCAAAAAGCGTGATGATTTTAACAGAATGATCGAAGATTGCAGAGCTGGGAAGATCGACCTTATTATTACAAAGTCCATTTCCAGATTTGCAAGAAATACCCTGGATTGCTTGAATTATGTAAGAGAGCTAAAGGAACTGGGCGTGGGGATTCGATTCGAAAAAGAAAATATCGACACCTTGGATGCTAAAGGAGAGGTTTTGCTAACAATATTATCTTCTTTAGCACAAGATGAAAGTCGAAGTATTTCTGAAAATAGTACTTGGGGAATACGAAGGCGCTTTGAAAAGGGTGAACACAAGATGAGCACCAAACGTTTTTTAGGATATGATTGTGATGAGAATGGAAAGCTCATTGTAAACAAGACTCAGGCAAAGATCGTGGTAAGACTTTATGATGAATATTTATCCGGAAAAACAGTTGACTATATCGCCAGAATTTTCAAAAAAGAGAGGGTAAAAAGTTGGGATGGAAAATGCAACTGGCAGGCAAGCACTCTGGACTCCATGCTTCGAAATGAGAAGTATATGGGTGATGCTATTTTGCAGAAAAGCTATACTGCAGATTTTCTATCTAAGAAGCGTGTAATGAATGATGGTACAATTCCAAAGTATTATATTGAAGGAGATCACGAGCCGATCATAGATGTAAATACCTGGAACGCGGTGCAGCAGGAATTGGCACGTAGAAAGAAATACTGTGAAGATCATTTTACGAATAATTACGCGGTGATGCCTGACAAAAATCCATTTTCAGGGAAGGTGGTATGTGGAAAGTGTAATAACCTTTATTCCAGGGTATCGTATACAACAAGAGCTGGAACTAAGATGAAAAAGTGGCGCTGTGGCTCTACCAATAAGAATTCTGGACATCGAGTTTGCACTTGTCCATATATTATGGAGAGTGCTTTGGAAAAAATATGTGTAATGACCTGGAATGCCATTGTGGAGTCAATCGGAGATTATGAAACACTATGGAACATTAATATTGAGTCAGGGAATGAGCTGTTAGCATATAAAACAGGACTTATGAAGATGCGAGCCCAGGAGGGCAGTATCAAGGAATGTAAGCCAGATTTACTGCAGGAGGTAGTTGACCACATTACTGTATTCGAGAATGGGGACCTCAGAATTTTGTACTACGATGGCACAGAATTTGAAGTAGCAACACATTGAGCAAAATGACTTGACAATAGAATGTACAAGAGTTTTACTAGCACCAACCTAACAAGGAGGTGCTAGTATTGCTTACAGAATTTGAGAAAGAAAAAATCGAATTGATGCGTGAATTTGGCCTGAGATATGATGAGATTGCCAAACGGTTAGGAGTTACTAAAAATCAGGTGCGCTATTATTGTAAGAAGATAGGCTGTCTGCTTAGGGTAGATGAGATGCCAAACAAAAGGTGTGCATATTGCAGGAAAAAGATAACAGCTGATAGGTATGTTCCAAATAAGAAATTCTGTAATCGATCTTGTAGGAAAAAATATGTAATTCAAAGCAGAGGCTACTCGTATGAATGGGTGTGGTGTAAATGCCAGTATTGTGGTAAAGATTTTCAGGGGTGGGATTATAGAAAATTTTGTAGCAGAGTTTGTGCACAACTTTCCAGGGAAAAACCAAAGAAAGAAAAATCGAAGCGATCAACTTTAATTAAACCAGAATCAGAGTGGAAAATTAAGAGTGCGAGAAAAGATGTATAGTGAGCATATAGCTAGACTTTGAACTTGCAACAGAACAGGAGGAAGAACGACTGCAGGATGTACTAGATTTTTTATCACAAGCGTATCAGGTAGAGGTACGAGAGCCTTAACGAATTATCGAAATCAGCAAGGCGGACCAAATACGAAATGAGTGCAGTTCATAACGCCGATTTTCATTCAGATATTGAGAAGATTGACGAGCTTCAGGAGAACATAGTGAAGGATATGTTGGAGTTAGTAGGGGCAAAAGAACAGATTATGGAGGTTATTGGTAAAGTTGAAAATAAAGAAATGCTGGCTTTGCTGGAATTACGATTCCTTTGCTATGAGTCCGGGGAAGAAATAGCAGACTTGTTGGGGTATAGTGTTGACAATGTTTTTTAGAAGCGAAGAAAGACATTAGAGCAAATTAAATTATAGGGAAAAAAACGGTAGGTGAATCGTTGCGATTTGCTTACCGGCTTTTTGCGTTATAGGGATTGCTGTGGGGTCATGTGGGTTGCTTGGCTTTTTGCAAGATTGATTTTGTTCGCGATTGGGTATATAATATTGACAACGAGTATAGGTTGTTTTCCGATATGTTTTGGAGGAAGAAGATGGAATACATTTCAATAAAACAAGCATCAGAAAAATGGGGAATTACGAAGAGAAGGATCCAGGTTTTGTGTGCTGAAGGAAGAATTGAAGGTGCAACTAAAATTGGTTCATTTTGGGCGATTCCTTCGGAGGCTGTGAAGCCAAGCGATATGAGAATTAAAAGCGGAAAATATGTAAAAGAGAAGGAGTAACGCATGTTTAATCCAGGATTAGAGATAGGGCAGATTTTGAAAAATGCTGATATTGTAGAAAAATTCAAGTGTGGAAATATGGGTGGTATGAGACGTTCCAAAACCACAAATACGCTTGTTATTGTATCAGACTATACAAAAGGAATTTACCATGACAAATGGATAGGTGGAGTTCTTCATTATACAGGAATGGGTAAGTCAGGAGACCAGGATATAAGATGGTCCCAGAATGCGACGCTTGCGGATTCTGATTTTAATGGAGTCGATGTACATTTGTTTGAGGTTATAGATGCTGGAGAGTATATTTACTGCGGAAGAATTGAACTTGTTGATAAACCATATGCTGATATGCAGCCTGGTGAGGATGGAAATGACAGAAAGGTATGGATGTTTCCAATTAGACCAGTGCCGGACAACGATGTGAAAAAGCCTCCAATGTTTGTGTTCAAAGATATTGAAGATTATAAGAGCAGAGGCAAAAATGTTGATTCGGAATATGCAAAGTTCTTAGAAGAAAACAAGAAGAAAAAAGTTAAGAATAGTAGTGCTGTAATTCCGGTGCAGGTGAGCAAACCAGAACCAAAGAAAATAGTGAATGCGCCTGATGATATTGAGGCAAAAACAGTAAATCATAAAAAGTATGGAGTTGGGCTTATAAAAAAGGTGGAAGGACCAAATATTGTTATTACCTTCAAGAGTGTTGGTGAGAAGACGCTAAACTATGAGGTTTGCATGAAAAATAAACTGCTGGAGATTTTGTAGATGAAAACAATAAGAGTAGTGGCAGCAGTTATCAAGAATGAAAATAAGATATTTGCTACAGCTAGAGGATATGGTGAGTTTAAAGGTCAGTGGGAGTTTCCGGGCGGTAAGATAGAGGCCGGGGAAACGCCACAGGAAGCCCTTGTCCGCGAGATAAAAGAAGAACTTGAGACAACAATCCAAGTAGGTGATTTAATCGACACCATTGAGTATGATTATCCAACATTCCATTTGTCGATGGATTGTTATTGGTGTGATGTTGTTGAAGGAGAGCTTAAGTTGTTAGAGGCAGAATCGGCCAGGTGGTTATCGAAAGAAGAATTATATGATGTAGAGTGGCTTCCAGCAGATATCTTACTGATTGAAAAGATTATGAAGAATCTTTAGGAGAAAAGTATGGGATTATTTGATGTGGATGAAGAAAAGTTATAAGCCCTATATCACAGAGCATGGCATGAAGCAGGCATGAGTTTTGTAGATCCAAGAAAGTATCCTTATTTGAATAAGGAACTTATCCAGTATGCTAGGGAGAATAATTGCTCTTTTGATGAAACTTGGAGAATTGCAAAGGTTGGTATGTAAAATGGATATAGTTAGTTTACTTGAAGAATTTGCCGACTTAATCAGAAACGAAGAAGTCGAGGTATATAACGAGTTTAACTTGCAGCATGAATTAGGAATTTTTCTGCGTGCAAAGCTAACCGGAAATAAAGTGCAATTTGAAAGAAATACTAAGTTCTTTGGAATAACTGGTACAGTGAAGCATGAGATAGATATTGTTATTTATAATGAGAATGAGAAATATGCGATTGAATTGAAGTATCCACTGAATGGACAGTATCCGGAACAGATGTATTCCTTCATTAAAGATATAAAGTTTATGGAACAACTCAAAGAGGCGGGATTCGATGGAGCATACTGTATGACACTTGTGCGGGATAAGAATTTCTATTCTGGAAATAAGGTTGATGGAGTGTATTCATATTTTAGAAATGGAAATACAATCCATGGAACTATTATAAAGCCAACTGGTAAAAAGGATGAAAGTATAGATGTTCATGGAGAGTATCAGGTTGAGTGGAAATCCATAAACAACTGGAAATATTATATTGTGGATATGTGATGTGCATTAAGAAAAGAGGCGGGTTTTTATAGAAACAATTGAACTGAGGAAAGATATCAATAAGTTATTAAAGAAGGCGAGAGAAAATGCAAAACCGGATAAATGTATCCTATGTGGAAAAACACAAACAAGTTTTTGTAATTCGCATTCTATTCCACACATGATCTTAAAAACAATAGCATGTGAAGGAAAAGTTTTAGAACCATGGATGTTAATGGATGAAATTGATGTGGTAGATTTAGAATCGGGAATAAAAAAGTCTGGAACTTTCCATTTTATATGCAGAGAATGTGATGCTTTATATTTTCAAGACTATGAAAATAAAGAGGCATTGCTTAATGATCCAACAGATAAAATGCTTGCAGAAATTGCATTAAAAAGTATGTTACAAATGCTATCGAAAAGAAATGAGGAAATAGCTCTTTTTGATATTTTTCAAAAAAGGTCAGGTGAGATAATAAACAAAGAACTGTTAGATGAAGATAAGTTATTAGATATAAATGATTATATGTTTGATATGGATGTTTACAAACGAATTATCCAAAATAATGAAAAAGGTGGGTTTAAAATTGTATTTTGGGAGAAATTACCTTACGTTACTCCGATAGCTGTTCAGACGCCAATTACACTATATAAGGATATCGAAGGGACTGTGATTAACGATATCTATAATCCGGATCCAAATCTTCATATGCAAACAATGTACATGTGTGTATTCCCTATTGAACATGAAACGGTAGTTGGAGTATTTTATCATAAGAAGGATAGAAATTATAGAAGCTTTCTACATCAGATGAATTGTATGTCTGCGAGTAAGAAGCTGCAATATATAAATTATTTGATTTTTGCGAATACTGAGAACTATTATTTTTCAAAAACGATAGAAGATATTGTCAGGGATAATGAAAAATTAAAATTATTGGGACAGGAGAATAATGGGGATCCGCATTTAGGAATGCTTAGACCATTAGAACAGTTACTGGAATATAAGCAGATCAAACCAGATGAAATTCCTAATTTTTTAATGCCGGAGTACAAGATAAATAGTTAGACAGAAGTATAGTTAAAAATTTTGGGTGTTAAAAGTTGAGTTTTTTTCATAAGGGTGTTAATTTGTAAGAAAGTACAGGTGTCCGCGCATGATAATGCGGTGTTAGCTTACCCCGCATATAGAAACAGTGGCTTCACTTGTTAAGGAGCGGTAGAGGGCGAGAGGAATGTGGGAAAGCTTTAATTGAAGTTTTATTTCTAGGCTTTAAGAATGAAGATACGTGTCTTGAAAATGATTTGAAGCGGGGAAAAATTACACATCAGGATGTAGGAAAAATTAATATGTATGTTCGTATGTGTGATGAACTGAAATGCAAAGAAGGAGATAATCCTACAATTGGGATATTGTTGTGTTCGAAAACTGATGAGGATATTGCCAGATATTCTGTGCTACTTGATAATGATAGGCTTTTTATGTCAAAATACCTCACATATCTGCTCTCAAAAGAACAGCTGAAAGCGGAAATAGACAGGCAGAAAGAACTATTTTATATGTAGTATCTATCCTATATTGAAGGATACGTCACACCGGCAAAATGCATCAGAAAGTGATTGATTAGTATGTATGGTGTAATATAAAAATAGTAGGAGGCGGTACCATGGAAAATATAGTTGATATTCATGAAAAACTTTCTATTTTAAAATCGTTAATTATTGCTACAATAACCAGAGAGCAGATTGATAAAGAACTACAGAAAGGCGTCGATTCTATTAAGGCAGGGAAAATATATTCTGCTGATGAAGTAGATGCGGTACTTGAAGAGGAGTTTGATATATAACAGATTTCTGTAGGAGATAAGGATGCATCCGAAAAAACGACGGTTTCCTGAAATACAAATGTAAATCGGACTGTCGTTTTTTTGTGTTTAGATATGTAAGTTCAGATAAATTTTAGGAGCTGATGTAAGGTATGGGGTTCTTTCTTTTTAAGCATCTAACGGTAAAAGAATAAAATTTTGTCGGCAAAATGTCTGTTGTTATATATCTATCATATGGAGCCGAAATAAAATAAGTCAACAGGGAAAATACGTGTTGAAAATAGTAGAAAATATCAAAAGAAAACGCCTATCAATTTCTACTGTATTTTGATAAAATATATGATAAGTTCAATAATATGGAAAAGAAGAATATACATGGTAGAAAATACCTGGGAATTAGAATTAAATATTTAAAGACTTTTGGGTTTGATGTGAGTAATGAGACCTTTGCGGAAAATTCATGGTATTTTAGAAATGCATTAGTAAGAGCTAATTATAATGATTTGCAAAATGGTATTCATGCAACTACCAAATTTTTAGAAATGTTTTTTGAAAATTTGTTGTTGAACGCTGGACATGAATTGAAGAATAGATATATGCATATTGATTTTGAAAATGAATGTGTAGCCTGTAAGTATAAAACTTTTCATTTAGAAAGAGGAATGGGTATGGCACTAGAAAATAAACTGAATATCACAGATTCCACAGAGCTTGCAAGAATGGAAGAGAAGATAAGTAAAAAAAGAGCAGTAGAATTATTTGAAAATGAATATCTGGATAAATATGAAGCTGGGACATTTGAGATGCTTGCAGCAATTCACGAATATCTATTTGGCGAAATATATGATTTTGCCGGAAAGATTCGAACCGTAAATCTCGCAAAAGGGAATTTTAGATTTGCACCAGTGATGTATTTACGGGCGGCGATTGAGAATATTGAGAAAATGCCACAGGCTACATTTGATGAAATAGTTGAAAAATATGTAGAGATGAATATAGCGCACCCGTTTCGAGAGGGCAATGGTCGTGGTACCAGAATATGGCTTGATTTGATTTTGAAAAAGGAATTGAATAAAGTCATTGACTGGAGTGCTGTAGATAAAGAGGATTATCTGCTGGCAATGGAGAGAAGCCCAATTAAAGATATTGAAATAAAATATATTTTGAGACAAGATTTAACGGATCAGGTTGGTGATAGAGATGTGTATATGAAAGGGATAGATCACAGCTATTATTATGAAGGTTATGTTATATACAAAGCGAAAGAGTTATAGATATATAGAAGCTGAAGTATAAAAAATCTCCGGATGAAACACAAAAGTTGTTTGATAGTTTGATGCAGCAATACTTTGGCTAGAAAAAGAGGTGTTCAAAATGGCAATAATGACTGTATATCATGGTGGATATCAGGCAGTAGAAAAACCTGAAATTCGAAAAGGACGTAATACAAAGGATTTCGGAACTGGTTTTTATTGTACGATTATAAAAGAACAAGCTCAAAGATGGGCAAAACGGTATGATTCAAAAGTTGTATCTGTATATGATGTGCGTTTGAATTCTGGTTTAAAAATAAAAGAATTCAAAGAAATGACAGAAGAGTGGTTGGATTTTATTATTGCGTGCCGAAGTGGAAAGGATCACGACTATGATATTGTGATTGGAGCAATGGCAGATGATCAGATTTATAATTTTGTGTCCGATTATATGGATGGCACAATTACCAGAGAACAGTTCTGGGTTCTGGCAAGATTCAAGTATCCAACTCACCAAATTGTATTTTGTACAGAAGAATCGTTGAAGTGTCTGCACTATAGAGATTGCGAGGTGTCAGAATGATAGGTGAAGGTCGAGAAAGTAAAAAAGACAATGATTTATTTTATACGTGTAGTTTGATTGACTATATTGCAAGAAAAACAAAGAATACCAGAAAAGAGATTGTAAATAAACTTGGAAAGCAACGGCTGATTAAAATTTATGACCTTGCAGATATATATCATTGCGACAACATTGACAGTGTCAGTGATGATTTTATTGAGCAAGCAGAAATAAAAGAAGGAAATTTCGATAACGTATCGGAGTGTCAATATAGTATTCCATCATACTGGGATATTGGAAAAGTATATAAAAGGCTGATAAAAATGGTTGCATCAGATGAAAATATTGAAATCATAGATGCTTTGATGAGAGTATATAATTCTTTTATCAGTGCGAAAATTGATGATTATAACAGCAGTGTGTATTACGAAAATCCTTCGTATATATTTGAATCATATCGAGAAAATAAAATGTTATAAATAAAATGGTTGAAGGATGTTGGTATTTCGAGAGGAGATGCCAACATGGAAGAAAAAATCGTATTAGTTTTAAATGAAATGTCGGAATACTTGTCAATTGCTCAGATGAAGAAGCTTCAAGAGGTGATTTTGAAAACTTTTGCGGAAAACGAAGCTGAAAAAGCAGAAATTTCAAATGATGAGTTCCTTACAATGTTTCTTTCAGCAAAGCGGATTGAAGGTTGTTCGGAGCGAACGATAAGATATTATGAGACAACGGTACAACACTTATTGTCAAAAGTAGAAACCAATGTCCGCAAAATGACAACAGAAGAGATTCGAGAATATTTGTCGGATTATCAGAAATGGAATAACTGTTCTAATGTGACAATAGATAA
>ERZ773103.963-NODE-963-length-32425-cov-7.652456_pt1 | contig 32425 bp, 43 predicted proteins | sample MGYA00511118_ERZ773103 | MGnify/ENA primary metagenome ERZ773103 (study PRJEB29015, sample SAMEA2737821) | human gut metagenome | biome: human gut; feature: human-associated habitat; material: faeces | place: China | collected 2012 ... | reverse complement strand
TGAAAGGATCCGCACCGGCTCCAACGATGATAGCAGTCCAGAAGATCTTCGGTCTGTCCTCTGACGCTCCCGGATTAAGCAACATCAAACTAGCCCAAAGCGATAGCAAAGAACTAGGATTAAACATAGAAAAAGGCATCTAAACACAGATTTTTCCGGACGTGCTTATAATGAAATTATAGCTGCACTCGATTCACTGGCTGGACGTTTTTTCACTTACGAGAAAGCTGCCCATATACGTTCAATTACGTAAAAGTATGTGAGAACCCCAACAACAAACGTAGTAAAGTGAGTGGCTTTTCCAACCCGGTCTATCAACCACAATTCAGAGATGAAAAACTGGAAGTAAAAGAGCTTCAAGCGAAAGTAACAGCACGCCACCAAATAGACAGTCATGTGTATGAATATCTTCGTTATTCCTGCAATTTTACTTCGGAAGAAATCAACCGGAACACAGAAACATTCATAACAGCACAGGAGAAAATAGCCTAACTTATCGGAGAACTGGCTATTTTAAACGGGAAATCACGGGAAAAGAATAATCCCAAAGGGTGGATAATAAATGCTTTAAAGGCGAAGGCAAAGGAATCCTAATTTGTGATTGTTTGGCTTTAAATCGTACCTATCCGGTTGAAAAAGCGGATTATCCGGAAAAAAGAACTCCCCGATATCACATCGGGGAGACGTGTGTATGCCATAGCAATAGTATGACAATAAGATAATTAAAAAGTTCATCAATCAGGCATACAACAACATTGGCATTTAGTTCCCCAAATATACGGAAAAGTTTTATTTTTCCAAAAGTAACCCTCCATTGAGTGAGTGCTGCCTTTGGGTTGCCTCCCCCTTGGGGGACGAACGGGGAATGGATAAATAAGAAAGTTTCGTGATAAACAACCAAAAAGTATGGGAAAGTAGATATTTGCTATTGTATTATACCATGATCTTGTAACCATTTCCGTCCGTATCCTATGTTAAAAACAGAATCTTCTTGTTGAGATTGCTTTGTGAAGGGACTTTCTTTATATTTTCTCGGTGAAGCACACCCCACTATCAAAATGAGACAAGTGCATATTAACATCATTTTCTTCATTTCTTATTTCTAATGTGTAGATACTTATCCTATGGTGGCGCAATTTTCAACTGGAATATTGGCGCACTTTTCAATTAGTATCTACACTCAATATTTTCCAAACCATATAACGGGATGATATTCCGAAAAAACACATCTATCGCTAGGGGATGGTTTTGAAAAGCAAGAAAAGATTTCCCAGCTATGGATTCCAGCCGGTAAATGGTCACTTCATCTTCTTCCCCAAACTGTTTCCTTAACTTATCATTGATCGTCTTCTGCATCTTAGACATAAGTTTAACCACCGTAACAGGGTTCCAACGATCCATTTCTACAGTCACCTGCTTACTGTCGGAAAAAATAGAAATGCTTTTCTCAATCCCTTTAGAAGCTATATAGTAAGAAAAGAACAAAAGAGCTTCCATGCCGTTTTTGCCAACGTACAGATTGATCCTAGCGTTTCTCTCCTGCGCTTTCTTGCAGACATGCGCACAAAGGATAGGATTAGAAGAAGGTAGCAGATAAGAAGTATTCTTCTGCTCTGTCTGTCCTTCTAATATACTAAAGGTAACAGGATTCCAGCACACGTTTACGACATCAGAAGTTACATCTTCATGTATCGCTGCACAACAAATATCATTGTCAAACACAAGCTGATACTCTTTGCTTTCCGGATTGAACTGGTAAAAGTTCCGGATCTTGTGCGCCGCCTTCAGTTCAAAAAGGAAATAGCCCTGGTTATTTGAAACCTTTCTCACCTTCCGGATCTCCGTTTTTCCTTCAGTAATATCAAAGAGATAAGCTACCAGATCTTCCTTGCTACATACGTGATCAAAACTAAACTCCTTCAATTCCTCGCTTTCCGATTGCACCTGTACTTTCGCTTGAATGGATACAGATAATTGATAAGCGCTAAGATCTTTAAAATCGAACAACTCCAAACAGGATATCTTGTTTCGTTCCGGTGAATAAATTATATACTCCCGGTCATTAATATAATACCGGTACATGAAATCACCGGTTTCTAGCGGCTGGTATGGATTCAAAACTTCGCTGTATTTCATAATATATCTTGATTTAAATCAAACAAAAACATGAATAAAATTCCCGTCAATATCTTTCATGGTATTACAGGGACATGTACCTCTTCGGTAATGTAAACATGTTGTATTGCACTCGTCCGTACATACTTGACCGAGCACTGTATGAGGTATATCATTATCTATCAATCCGCCTAGTTCATCACTTCCATTCATAACGTGTATTTTGTTGTGAATTTCTATTGCTAAATATTTTTCCTTCATTTCTATTCGGTTATACGTTAAACACTATTTCCCGAATACTTCATCATAAGAATAATCATCCTTCAAATGAAGTTCTTTCCTTATCTTTTGAAGAGAATCCAAAGCTTTTTTTAACTCTTCTTTTCTCGATTTATAGGCATTGGTTGCATTGTTGGATCCCCTTTTTTCAAGAAGTTCTATCTTAGTGTCTAACATTGCATTAGCAATGCACAAAGCGTATGATATAGCATTTATATCCTTATACTTTATATTCATTTCTTTCTTTGTTATACGTTAATCTTCGTCTTCAAGCATTAATTGTCCTGCTTCATAATAATACTGATAACATATATCTGATACTTCATCAGATAAATAGCCCTGTATTTCCGAAATTTTATTCAACAGCTTATCACGAGTATCTATCTCTTCCGGAGCAATACTGAATCCAGAATACTCCTCAAACGATTTTATCAATTCGCCTACGTTTTTGAAGCGATTTGCCTCCATACTAATTTGCTTCTTTTTTTTGCGCATATTCTATTCAATTTTGTTATTAATATGATAATCCTTTATTTCGCTTTTTCTTTTTCTTGCTGTCCGGTAAATCTTCATCACCTTTCCGATGCTTCCTCGATCCATTATCTAAAGCCATTGACATGGCAACCGGGTACATATAGTTAAGATCCCTCTCCCACTCCTGTGGATTACTCGCATAGCACACGATAACCGGATCGATGGGCGTTGCTTTCTCCTGCTCTTTAACTTGTTCCGGATTCTGCTCCTTTTGGAAAAAGTCTTGTATGTTCTGATAGGTTAATCTCCTTGATACATCAGAGCTTTTAAAGATTTCCGGGGTATCGACATTTGTAAGGGCAAAGGATATGCCGTATATCCCTTTACCGTTGACGTGCTCGATCAGGTTAATATTATGCTCCGCTAGCCGGTCTTTAAAATCTTCATAACCGGATGAGTCATTAAGAACTGCAAATATCTGGTTATACAAATAATGTTTTTGCTCGTCTGCGGTCATTTGTTTACCTGCGAACAAAAGTTTTCCAAACCGGTACGATTCCGGAAGAGCTTTATCTTTCAAATAAAATCCCCTATCAGGAATACCATATACATAGTGGGATTTCCCCTTATCCGATACCAGACGCATATAATACCCTTCCTTTTCCAATCGATCCCGGAACTCTTTCACGTTGCCGCATTCCTGACGCAAACGGTCCATGACGGAAAGCAGTTCATCCTTGAATAGTGGATTAAAGAACTTAGCCTTCGATAACATATCTAAGATACTTTCATATGTATCATCTCCCAGTATGATTTTCCATTCCGCATTAGTATAAGCCCTATTCATGTCAGGATTGAGCGTTTTAAAGGTTTCCGAATGTCCTAGAAGATCCTTCACCCGTTCTTTTGCACTATGGCTGCGTAAAGCCTTGTGCAAAGCTGTATCAAAGAAATATTGCCGGTATTGGGACTCTCCTAATGTCTTATTCCGGGAATATTTTCCTTTCTCCATGACTTCAAGCCCATGTTTAAGTTCTAACTCTCGCATGATCTTTCCAGAACGTCCCTTACTGTAACTATCAGAGATCCACAAGCCGTCTAAGTCTATCGTAGTGGCAAGTATATGTACATGCCGGTGGTCTTTATCATCGTTCTTTATGATGGTGTAGCAAGAATCACCGTACCCCATTCTTTCTAAATATTCTTTCGCTACTTCGGAAAACTTTTCGTCTGGAAGATCCTCCCCTATCGGGCTGCTAAGAATAAATTCTATATATGGTGATTTCACACGATCATTCAGACCAGCAACAAGGGACATATTACGATACATATTAATAAGAGAATCACCAGAAGAATTATATAATTCCCTAGCTACACCGCTTTCAATCTTCTTTAACTGATAATCGATTTTTCGGTTTAATGTTTCTCCTACAAACGGGTCTTGTATCTCCGATATCATATTAGTTTATCTGTTATTTGCTTCAACTCTTTAATGTACATCTCTATACTTTCCAATGAAATACGAATGTTTTCATCAACAGGCAAAGAGTTAACGTGCTTTGCAAGTTGATTCAAATTAGTACCTATTTTTTTCAGTTCAAAGACGGTTTGAATATCCGTTTTTGAAGGTATTCTTTCCCCTAAAACAGAATTTCTTAAATACATAGAAAGTGTTATACCTTCGGCTTTAGCTCGTCTAAAAACCTGTTCCTTTTCCTCTTCAGAAAGACGTGCCCGAATAACTTTATTTCTATTCTCTTTCATTCTATATTTCTATTCTCTATTCTAATGTATGTGAGTGAAGCGAGCATCATTCGACAGCTCGGCTGTCGCAAGGTGGGTTTTGTAGCTACAAAACCACACCTTGCATATACAAAGATAGATAAAAATTACAAAGTACCAAAACTTTAAGAGTTATACTTTCGGAAAAACAGGTTAACGGGCAAACTGGTTAACTGATTACCTGATGCCTTATATATACAGAACCGACAAAACAAATTAATCAGTTAACCCCAAAACCATATATATAATTAATTAACTAATTAATTAGTTAACTAATAAATTATATATTTAGCTATACTATTAATTTATTAGTCTTCAAATTAATCAGTTAATAATTAAACTAATCAATTAAATAATGTATTAAACAGTTATGTAACTAACTTATTTTCTAAATAAATACTAAATAAATCAATTAAATTAGTAATCAATGAATTAATTATCTATTTTTCGGAAAAATTAAAAACATAAAGTTATGGGAAAGATTCTTCCAGGTATATTCGTAGCTTTCGAGAACCCCAAGGGGGGAGCAGGTAAAAGCACACTAACGGCACTGTTTGCCGGCTATGTACATGCCACATCAAAAGACACAGGGTTAACGATTGGTGTTTGTGATATTGATGATGCACAAAACACGATAGGAAAGATGCGTCTGTTTGATTCAATGCAACAGGACAATTTAGATGAAGAGTATCAAGTTATGAATATATCTTCTGCTGATTTTGTGAACAGTGTAGATTACTTAAAAGATTCGTTTGATATAATTCTTGTAGATTTTCCGGGAAATTTAAAGCAAACAGGAGTCATTGAAGTTTTAATGATGATGGATGTCGTAATAATTCCCTTTGAGCCTTCAAAGATCGAAATTATGCACACAATCGACTTTTACAAGTATTACACTACAAAGATTCTTGCAAAGCGTGAAGAACTGGGATTCAAAACAATTGTCCGGGCATTACCTAATCGAGTTTTACCCAATTTATTAGAATATAAAGATCTTATTGCACAGCAAGATGATCTACCTTTCAAGTTACTTAAACATCACATAAAGGAAAGTAGGGTGAATTATCAAAGAAATCTTTCCACCATAATCCGTAACTATGATAACGTATGTGATGAATTTGGAGAAGAAATGATACAGCTATTAACAGAATATATAAAAGGTTAAAGATATGGCAAATAAATCAAATAGAACGTCTGTAAACCAGCTTATCCAAGCCGGCAGAGAAGAAGCTAAAAATGTACAAGAAATAAAGTCGGTCGCAACCTCACAAATAGAGGAAAAAGTTTCCGAAGCAAAAGCAACAAACGAAAATTCGACTCTTGCCGTTGAAGAACCGGTCATTCAAAAAGAATCCGGAACAGTAGAGCCAGAATCCTCTAGAACATCGACCAAGAAAGGACTCGCTATGTTACTCTCAAAAAGAGAGGTGAAAGATAGTGAAGCTGTAAAAATACCTAGAGAATTACACCGTGAACTAAAATTACTGGCTAGTATGTCTGGTATTACAATGATGCAAATGTTAGGCAATCTGATCGAAGATTTTTTCAACGAAAACCAAAAAGAAATAATAAGTTACAAAAGAAAATCTCTTAATGGAAAATAGGGTAGGGGATTCCCTACCTTACTTTCCATTAAGGATAACTGGTTATTAGTTTTGTTTTGGTTCAACCCCAACAAAACGCAAATATTTATACAAAGTTCTCGTTGAGATATTGAGTATTGAAGCGATTTCTCTTGCTGAATACAAAGGGGCTCTAGATAAATACATTTTTTTAGCCTGCTCCGCTTTCTTTTTCGCTTCATTACTCAAACCAGGTTTGCGTCCTCCGGTTCTTCCTTCCTTTTTAGCAATCTCCCAACCGGCAGTTGTCCGTTCTTTCCTCAAAACCTGATCAATCTCTGCGAGCATAGAAAAAAAGGGGATCAAGAATTTACCAGAAGAAGTTGAAGTATCAATATTATGAGTTATATCCTGCAAATCGGCTCCTTTCTCTTGAATCAAGTCGATGTTACTTCTAATCTCCTTCATTGATCTGCCCAGACGATCCAAAGACCAAACACAAAGAACATCACCTACTCTAAGATCCTGTAAAGCTCGCTTTAGTTCTGGACGTTCCTTAAAAGCAGACTTCTTTTCCTGATATATTTTCTCACACCCTGCCTTTTGAAGAGCATCCAGCTGTAATATTGGATTCTGTTCTGAAGAACTGACTCGTACATAACCTATTTTCATATACCCTTTAATCCTGTAAGCTATTTTCTTTTTCGATTTCCTCTCTGATAAGCTCCTTCTCAACCGGAGATAATTTGGGCAGTTTGACAGTTGTAGGGCTATCTGCTTGATAAGCTATCACGTCATTCAACAACAACTTTAAATCATATAAAAATTCTACACTACAACCGTTCCGCTTATAAATGCTTATTGCCGCTTCCATTATTTCCGGTAAACATTTATCATCCCCTTGAAAAACAATAGCTGGAATGTCATTGTGAAGGCAATCTCGTAAAAGTTTTAACTGGTCTTTCATATTTACTATGCGATTATGATTGTACTTCTATTGATTCAACAAATTTCAATAATGAGGTAACTTTAAGCGTATGAAAGGAAAGTTGGTTGAATAATTTATGCGTTTTAAGCATTTCAATGGCTGCATCAGCCGAAATAACTCCCTGTTCATAGAGTCGGATTGTTGCATATAATTGGTCATTTGCAACAGGTCCCATTATTAAATCATAGTTGTTGTTTCCTTTGCCCCTGCGATTATTAACGACAAACTCCAGCCATTCTTTTGTTGCACCCTCAAACCGAAGAACCGAAAACCCACTATTGAGAATATTATCTGGAACTTCATAAACGGAAACTATCGCTTTATTGCTTTGTTCCCGATTCTTTTTGAGTATAGCCCATTTTTTAGCCTGTTCAAAGTTCGTGGTTGTATAGAAGCCTTTTCCAAAATCAGTCGCTTTACGTCCTTTCTGTATGCTAGGATATTTTACGGTAACTATTGAGCCGTGATATAGTTTCATCTCTTTTTATTAATGTAAGTTGTTATGGTATCTAATATATACTCTGTATCTTGGGTATGAAGCATCTCAAAATTATCATTTAGAAAATCAAAAACGCCATGAGTCGAGAACAACAGAAGAATTTCCTCGGTACTCTTTTTCTTAGCTTCCCTATAATTTTCTATACAGAACATCTTGAAAAGTAAAATCTTGGAATTATCATTCTGCACTTTCCTTTGTTCTGCCTTTTCTTTTTCCAACGCTTCGTAAAGTGAGAGTGTACTTGAATACCATAGTTTAGTATTCTCGTCCAACAGAGATTTATACAGTTGTGTAGAATATATATAATATAATGCATCCTCTAAAAGTAACACCTTCTTTTTCATAACCAATTCTACCAGCTCTCGCATTACGAATGGGAGCATGGCAGAACCGGGGGTATTTTGAAATATTTCCATTGTATTTAAATTTGTATTAATTATATTTTTCCGAAAATACGGAAAGATTGCTAAATTCAATCCATAATAGTGCATTGTTTATACTATAAAAGATACTACTGTATCAGTCATATCAATTATGCTATTTAGTATTTTACTTTTTGCAAAAGTAGTAAAATAATTTAGTAAAACAGTAAAGTAAAACGTTTTTTTTGCCTGTACCAGCATAAAAGATGTTTTTACTTAACGTATACCAAAAGTAAAACAGTTGTTGTATCTCTTTCTAATCTTTGGTTGAATGAGAATAGCGAAATATTACTTTCTATAAAATATGACAATTTGTCATGTTCTATAGTATTTTTCCGAAAGTATGATAATGTAAACTGAAGGAAAAATATAATTTTTCCGGTCATTTCTTTTATCCTCCTTTGGGGGATTATAGGGGGTTTAGGTTTTTAGGTTATGTTAGGTATATGGTGTAGCGATTTACACAGCTGGAGGGAAATACCCTCTCTTAACTTGCTAATAATCAATAATTAAAAAAATCATAGAATCTTTAGCAAGGTGTAGCGATTTACACAGCTGGAGAGCAAGGTGTAGCGATTTACACAGCTGGAAAAGGCAAGGTGTAGCGATTTACACAGCTGGAAAAGACAAGGTGTAGCGATTTACACAGCTAGAAATGTTAATAAACTTGAAAGGTGTAGCGATTTACACAGCTAGATAATCTTTTCCGGTTCAGGTGTCACAGTAGGTGGATTTTTAACTATAAATTCCTTCAGCTCACGTGTCACAGTCGGGGCATTACTAGTTAATCCAAACTCTTCAGGGGTTTTTCCAAATACCCGAAAGAAATTTTCTCTATATACTTCCTCTTTCAACGCCTTGTTTTGTGGAGAATTAGCCCATGCCAAATAATCCTCGTACAAGTTTCGGTCAGATTTTATATCTTCAACTTTGCTAACCCGATCTCTTCCTACCGCACAATTAGGAAAAGCTAAACCGGCGTACCTCCATAACAGATCACTATAGAATCTTTGAGTAAACATAGCGGTATAGCGTTCATCAAAATAATCAAGCGTTTCTTGAGAAAATTCAAAATCTACTGTATATGCCCATTTATCATTAGCACCTTTAACGTACTTAAATTGAAAGTTTGTGAATCTCAAGTGTTCATTTATCCCCTTCAAAACTTTTGTTACATTCCTTTTCCTTTCCTTATTCTCTTGAAAATTAAGGTTGAACAACTTCGCCAACTGATCGACGGTTAATCTGTAACTAGGTGCACCCCCTGTTTTGATTTTATACTTAATAAGATATATCATTTTTGATAGTTCCAAATAGAAATATCGATACTTGGAAGGTAACTCTCTATAATCCTGACTTTCAATTAGATTATAGAGAGTATAAACAGAATCCTTTATTAGATTATTCAGAGTAGCACTATATAATCTTTTCGTTCCTTTCTTTGTTTTAAAATTTGTCCGGATTTCAAATTTAGTAAGGATCTGAATGAATATATATGAAGTTCCTTCATTTGTGGAAACAGGATAAGACATGTTTTCTAAACCAAGTTTGTAAAGGGCTGCTTCAAAAACCGTTTCTATGGGATGACTTATTTCCTCTCCGTTTATATCTCTACAGATATAATGAGGTGATCTTTTCCCAAAAAGATCCTTCATCTGTTCCTTAGATAGTTTTCTTTGGAGATTTGTCCGATTATACCCCATTTTATTACAAAAATCCTCTATTGAGAACCATGATTCACCGAAGAGATCTTTAATATGATTTCCACAAAGGTAAATTATAATATCTAGCATTACACTACCACCTGAATCATATAATCGCTCAACTAGTCCAGAATTGTAACTTTCACTTAATAGGCGTGGAACCCGGCTTAATTCTTTTTCCATAATAAACTATCATTTATCCTTTTTCCGTAACTCTGATTGTACCTTTTTATCGTATGCTTCCCCTCTTGATACTAGGTATTCAAATTTAACTGTATCATCTACGATCTTAACGTGAAAAATAAAGAATGCTCTGTAATCTCCTATACGAATCCGATATACTGATTTATAGGCAATGAGTTTCTTGCAATTAGTAATTTCATCAATACTATTAACGTTCTTCACTTCCCGGATCATATCGAGGACTGAAGACAGAACTTTCCCTGACAATTTATCTACTGCCTTTAAAAATGGCTTTGAATATTCTACATTCATGATAAACCATATTTTCGTTCAAAGTCTTTTTGTTCGGCTTCACTAACCATTATATGTCCTTCAGGTTGATTTCTGGAAAGATGAGTATAAGTTGCAATATCCTCTAAATCATTAGCTGCGGAGATCAATAAACTTTCCATAAAGGCTTTAGCTGATTTCCCTTCTTTAGCAGCTTGTACAGATAGCACAGTTATAACGTCTTCCGGAAGATCCAATAGTTTCTTTCTCTTATCAATTTTGGGGGCTAAGATTGTTGTTTTCATAATCATTTATGTTTTAAATTAATAATCTATATCTTTGCATGGATTAATGCATACAACAAAGATATACAAGACATATAACATATACAAGATATATAACATATATAAGTTATATAACCTTTATACTTTTCAATATCTTGTATTATATAAATACTTTTTAATATAATAGAAATGGATAAACTGACTTTGGAAGATTCTTTCCGCGAGCTTATTAAACAAAGAAAGTGGTATGTAAATTCTCTACGTTCACCTATTCAAGCGAAATATGATAAAGCCACCTTTCAAAAAGGGGGCAAAGTTCCTGAAGAACGAATCCGAGACTATTTAGCTGCCGCTGGCTGGAAGTGTGTTCAGCCTGAATTATGGGAGAAAATATGAACTTTACAATATTTAACTACAAGATTTTTGCTGTTTTCAATATTTATTTGAATTTTGCATTCAATATAACGAACGTTTTTTTAAACTGAAATTTTTTCTTCCTTTTCAAGATCTGTTTGTAACCTCAAAAATTCCGCTTTCTTTCCTTGCAAGTTTGACTCTATCACGTAAAGTATCTATAATAGGAATTTTCCTACCAATCCCATACATATATAAAACAGGATCAGAAGCATCACCTGATATAACTTTCACAGTCTTGTTGCCAAATAGTAATTGCAAGAAATTTTGTTTTTCTGAATAATCAATCACTCTATATAATTCTAAATGTTCCTCTCGCCTTGAGATTATACCATGTCTGAAAATCAGTTCTTCCCTAGTAATAATCCATTTTGTAGCAAATAGCGTGTCTATATATGTGTAGCACAACATAATCCAAACGACTAAGAACAGCCCCATCAACGCATAATGTACTGGCATTTCTAAATCCCAATAAATAGCAGAGAACGGCAGTAGAGATGCAACAAAAATAATCACAAGATATTTTGCAAACCAATATCCCAGCTGGGGTTTCAGTATTACAGGCTTCTGATGATCCATAATTCACGGTTTATATCAGGCTTCATTGTTTGAGGAGACGGGAACAGAACTCAACCTGTCCCCGCCCCATAGTTAACGAACATTCTATTTCTCTACCAGATTGTTGCGGTAGAACTCCAAGGATCTTGACTTATTCTTCCCGTCAGGATCAGGAACGGAAACCGTATTCCGGTACACCTCCTTGCCATCCTCATACACCGTCATCGTCAGGCTGGCGCCGGATTTGCTAATAATAATCCCATGTGCACCGAAACCCACCACTTTGTCCTGGGTATAATACACTTTTCTTCCGGTAAACTCCTCAGATATATTCGGCTGTTTCAGATCCTTGCTGTCGGTCTCGTCATATAAGGACACATTGTCTGTATTTAAGACACTCGCTTCAGCCGAATAGTCTGTACCCGTGGCCTCGAACACAACCCTGTACTCATGGAGATCGCCCTTCATCATAAAACCGTCATCGGACCCGCCGCAAGACACCAGCGCAAGAACTGCACATAAAAAGAAAAATAATCTGCTCTTTTTCATTATACTACAATTTAATATTTGATTATCACTACTTTCCATTTTTTATTCTACCCAAGCAGCCGCTCATGTCAGGAGTGAGCAAAAATGTTTCTGTTTTTTCCTGCCTAGCCTTTAACCTCGGTGGAACAATTGCATACTTGCATTTCAATAGTTTGGCCAACACCTCCGTACTATCTCTATCCTCATACTCCATTTTCTTTTTCTCTATCCATTTTAAATTATCTTTAGCCTTGGCGTAATTAGAGAAAGAAGTTCTGATCAAAGCACGGGGATTCTCCGCTCTTTCTATTATTTGTACCTGTTGAGCACCTTTACTTTCCAAATACAATAAACTGTCGGAAACTGTAACATCTTTTTCTTCAAGCAACTCTATCAATTCAAATTTCAGATCAGTCCAAGTACCGTCTTCATCTGTTTGAATCCAATCGGCAATTGCCTTTTCATATTCGGGGGAGCCACATGAACTTAAGCCCAATATTAAAACTCCCAATAGCAACCAATTTTTCATACGTACATTTTTTTATGTTTTCACAAATATATAGTTTTTTATTCTTTCCATGCTTTATGATTATTATCTTTTGGCATCGTTTTTTCTTTGTCTTTATTATCCGTTGCCGATTTATTCTTTACATCTTCCAAAATCGCATTTACTTTTGTGATGATTGAACGATAATTTGTATTTACTATTTCTTCCATTATATCATACTCTAATTCTTCTTTGCCCTCTCCCAAATTTACAGGTTTGGAAAAAGGTGGAATATCCTTATCTACAAACTTACACATATTAAATTGTGTATTAAAATAAGGAGGTTTACCGCCAGCGACCTTGCCGATGAAGTGACCAACACTTTGCCCGGCAACTTCACGAGCCTTTACTACTTTCTCTTTTTGCAGAGACTCGGTCATGCTTCCAGTACCGGATTCCTGATGTGAGAACGATTCCTGCGCTTCCTTGGTTTCTCCCAAAAGATTTTCTAGATCCCTTGCCGTCTTTTCGTTACCGGTCATGCCATAGGCTTGGGTACCACAAGAAGATCGCAAGATATTGGCGCTTTTCTCTCCATAATCCCGGATTGCTTGATTAAAGTCCTGTACGGCTAAGATTGTAGCAACATTGTGTTTACGTGCTGTGCCTATGAATACATCTATACCCTGCAAATTTACCGTCGGAAATTCATCCACCATAAAAACACTCTTTTGCTTGCCGGGATTATTCATCTGCGACATGATGACGCTAGCGATACAACTAACAGGGGGAGAGACAGCTTCTTTAATTGAAGGGGCATTGCCTATACACAATAATGCAGGATGATCCGGATTAGTTATATCCAGTGAATATTCTTCTTCCGGCAGTGGAGATAGAACCCAAAAGATGTATTTGTTATTAAGTAAAACAAGAGGGGTCTGTGCAGAAGATACCGCACCGGCGGTCTGCTGCTGGGCACCTAAACGCCATGCGGTTAACATGGAAGACATGTTTAACGCTATTTCCGCATCTTCAGAGAGCCATTTAAAAACTAAATCACTATCTGATAATGCAAAAGCAATTACATGGGGTAAAGTTCCTATTCCTTTTGCTCGTTCTTTGTAACATTTATAAGCAATTGAATATACATAGTTAATCGCATTGTTCGCCCAGAAATCGGTTTTTTCCTTCCATGAACTTTCAAGGTTTTTCATTAAGGTAGTAGCGATATTACGAATAAATAAGGATTCGCTTCCTTTAGGGACATATTTTTCCGAAAGTACATTAACACGAACCGTCCGGGACATGTCTACAAAATTGATGAAAGCGAAGGCAGGTGTAGGTACATTCTTTCTTTTAAAATGTTCGATACTGCCGTATGCGATCCGGGACAAAATGGGCGAACCCGGTTTAGTAGGATCTCCTTCCCAGTCATATACAAATCCGGCGTAGTTACGCTCTGCGCATTGATAGATGATACCCTTGATCCAGCTTTCCGATTTTCCAGATCCCGGACCACCGTCAATATAAAGATTCTGCTGTGGCTTATGGATTCTAAGATTTCCTTCTACTGTTTCAAAATCAAAATAAAACTCTGATTTTTCATGTGATATACCAAAGATAGATTTATCAGATACTACATGCCGTTTAAGGTAAAAGCCGGCTGTTTGGATAACTAGTATTGTATATCCTATAAATACTATCGGAAAAACTAGTAAATTGTACCATGATAGAACATTACTGAAGCCTAATATTAGGGCTATTGCTAAGACTAATGTAGTGGCAGTATATACATATTTCAAGGATTCATCTCTTCTCTTTTTCACCGGGAATAGGAATGCCAAGCCAGCTAGTAATACGACATATAGGAATCGAAACATAATAGCTTTGCGTAAAAACTTTCCCAACTGCAATAATACAGCTGGGCTTGGTGAACAAAGATCATTCACCAAAACCCACTGAAAGATTATCACGCCCCCGATTATTACGGAAAGCAATATAAAGACAAATGATAATTCCTTCTTTGCAGGTTCCATTATTCTTTATTCTTGCTAGAGAGTAATTGAACCTTATCTACACTCATAGTTACCGAAGGGACTGCATCACCAGTATCACGTTTAAAGATACCGACAGTGATTTCCCCGTACACATGAACCATAGTTCCCGTTTTTAAAAACTCCGCAACCTTTGTTTCGTAATTTAAGAAACAACAGATCCACAACGTTTTTTCTTCGTTTCCCTCTTTGTATTTAGTGGAAACATTGAATGAACAACCTTTCTGTGTTTTCTTGGCATCTGATCCAAGATAACCCGTAACATGACCTATAAACATACGCTAAAAATTTAAAGATAATTGTTTGACTTCATTTTTATTTTTTGATTCGGAAAATTGTAGGGAAGGAGTAGGATCATCCAACTTTATATTAAATATATTCTGTGCGGCAATATATATTTTCGGATCTGCATCCTTTAACGCATCAAGTTCCTTTACAGACAGTTTATATCCCTGCTCCTTCAGATTTACCAATTCCTTATACGAACCGGCTAGCGCAGCAGCTAGAGCTATATTAAAAGCTGGTGATAATGTTTCATCATTCCGGATTTCAGAAAAATCCTTGCTATCATCTACTTTTTTATTCTCTATATGCTTGCATTCTTCCTGTTGCTGTTGCTTTTCCTGTTCTTCCTTCTTCAATAACTCATACTTGCAGACTTCATTCAAAATCATAGTGCTAGCCTTACCTACATCAGTTAATACGGAATAGAGGAATTTAGGCTCCTTTTTTATCGCTCCGAGCCAGTTCTTTAAGTACTGTGCGTTTTCTTCCCGGATTCCGGAAACGATACCTAGAGAACGGCAAGAGACAGCAGCTGTAAATTCTGCTATCAATTCTTCTTTTGCATATTTAGGATCGCCAAACATGTTTTTCATTTCACGTCCTAAACGGGTATCTGTCCCGGTGGAATGTGCCATCTCATGTAACAAAGTGCTATAAAATCCTTCTCCTGTATGGAATTGACCTTTAAGGGGCAAATATATCTTGTCCTCTGAAGGACGAAAAAAAGCCCCGTCAGAGAAAGAAGAAATAATAGGACATAACCATGTACCGTGTTTTATCATGTGATCCAACTCCGGCGATGAAAACATTCCCTGCTCATCTTTCAATTTAGGACAATTAAATTTATCCTGCAATACCTTCCATTGTTCACGACATACTTCCGCAAAGTTTGTTTGATCCACATTAAAGACTGGATAAACTTTTGTATAAGGATAAACAACATATTTCTGTTGTTCGTCTTTACTTAAAGCCTTATAATCATCCATCGAAATCTTATTTCCTTTATCATCTTTTATTGTAAAATTCCAAAACAAGACAGGGAAAGCAGATTCACCTTTACGAATGTGAACGCCTCGTTGCTTTGCTTGAGGGAAAGTCATATAAACAGGCGTTTGATACTTGTTTTCTTCTTGCAGGAGATATAATATAAAAGAATTGACCCCATTATAAACACGCCCGTCAATATTTTGTGGTAATCCATTTCCTGTAGTGGTAAACCAAGGTTTATGCCAATCCGCATCGACTTCCATAAGTTTCTTAACCATAAGATCCGCAAATTTTTGCAGAGCCTTATCATTTGCCGGATTATCCATGACTTATTGATAAAGGTGTTCATTTTCATATCTTAGCAACCATTCAGCAGCGTTTTCCGCATTCGGGCTAACTCCTTCAGCTTGCATATCCGTAACGTAGGGAGCCGCTAAATCTTCTTGAGCTAATAAAAATTCCAAATCATTAATTTCTCCTGATTGGCATTTTGCAACTAAATCATCGTAATCTTCCATTTTGACAAATATTTATCGTAATCAATCATTCTTTAAAACTCCTAAAGCGCATATTTTTGACAGGCAAGACAAAATCATTATCTTCTAGAGAACTAACCTCTTTTAAGACCGAATCAAAATTCACTAACAAATCCGCCGAAGAAAGAGTCGTATCATATTCTTCGTTAACAAATACATAGAAAAACTCCTTAGTATAGAACCGGCCAAGAAACACTTCCAAAGCATTCTTTATTCCGATATATTCTCCATCCACTCTTAGCTTGTGGGAATCATCCAGACATCTTATAAAGATTTCGGTTTCCTTGTCCCGCTTTAGCATTTCCAGCAAAATAGTTATGTCTATATGACAAACTGTACCTATTATATAAGCCAGATTGCAATATTCCTTCGGAAAATGCTTACAATAATAATATATTGTTGCCCCCAAGATATTTTCAGCTGCCATAGTAAAGAAAATATAATCATCCCATCTATGATTGTCCCGGAACTGCATCGCTGCTCTTTCCACTGCCAAAAATATATCCTTGGCTATCTTCATAGCCTTGGAAACACTATCAATCTTCTCCTTATCAATAGGATTATCAAAATAGAAATCCTCATTCCAGTCAATGGAGCGCAATCTATAACTAAGGCTATAACTCTTAGCAGGAGTTATGATTGATGTTTTTTCTTTTTTATCACTAAATATACTCATATATACTCTAATTAAAAATTGATTGTTTTCGTTATTATAAAATGTGGCATACAGTCCACGACCTACCATGTTTTTTAACCAAGATTTTTCCAGACACGGTTTGGATTGGTCTCTTTAATATTGCCTATAAAGTTCACGAAGCTTATTTCCGGTTTATCTACAGGTCCAATTATAGTCATCAATAATTCTATCAATCTCCCCGCTTCTTCAGGGAATAATTTAACAGAGATGTATTCATTTCCTGATCTATCCTTCTTAAGATAGCTGAACATATAAAGAGACTTCACCAAGGAATCAGCATAGCTATGATCTTTCATGTTTTTTACACATGTTATAGCAAGCACAAAAGAATTATATTGTCTCTCATACAACGCAATTTCTATTCGTCTATCCCTTTCCATAAATATCATTTTTTTATAAATCAGCAAACATCTTATTTACCGTATTGGCGAGAGGACGCTTTAGATCTTTTTCTGCATTTTGTTGACTTTGTGCTAGCTTAACATCTCCGAGCGTATTAGCAGAGCCTTTCAGATTAAAAATCTTCTGAACGGCTATCATCGTATTGCCAGATGCGGTTTCATTCAAAGATTGAATCAACTCTTTGGAAGGTTGATAGCCTTGTTCCTTCAGTTGTGATATCTTTACAAAATCGCTTTTCTCTACTGCTTCTTTAAATTCTTTATCTAATTCCGGAGAAACGATCTTCGCACTCGCCGGATCAGCATTAAGTTCAGCCCTAGCTTCTTTGTTTTCATCCTTTGCTTGTGTTAATTCTTCCGCTTTTTGTACTTCAGGTTTCGTTCCAAATAGCTTTTCTATGACAATAGCCTGCGTCTGATCAATCTTCGTATCTTGCCCCAAGCCTCTAATAACTTCCTCTGAAGGCTTGTAACCTTCCTCTTTCAAACTAGCCATTTTTTCATAATCATTCTTAGCAACGGCTTCTCTTAACTCCTTTTCAAGATCGCGATCAGAAACAAAATCCTTACCCGTTACCTTCTCCTGATATTGCTCCCGGATCTTCTCAACTTTAAAGCCTTCTTCTTTCAATTCTTTTTCAGTCGTGCCTTTGGCGATTATTCCTTCTTTTTCTAACATATCCCCAGCCTTTAACCTGATGCGTGCTTCAAGATCATAATTATAGTTTTTATCCGGATTTTCATCTTTCAGATAAGATAGGTATTCCTGATGTTCTGTGGCAAAATGACTGTTTATTAATTGCTCATACCTTTTATCCTTCAACTCGTTTATATAAATCTTTCCGGTACGCTGCATATCCTTTAGCTTATCATTAAGATACTCTTTATTCTTTGCCACTTCTCTTGCCTGTAAAATCTGCTCTGCTTTTGTGTCTGGTATTTTCTGGATGTTTGAGAAAGAATATCCTTTCTTATCCGGAAGCATAGCTATATCTGTGATTATATAACCTTCAGGAGTGTGGATCATTTTGTTATCTAAAGAATGACCATTCGCCAAAAGATACTTATCTGCTGCGGTCAATTCGTAATCTCCAATTTTAGCAGGGACAGACAATTCTTTTTCCGAACGTACCACCACAGCATTAAGATCCTTATCTACCTGAAGAAGTATATCTCCTTTTTTTGTTGACAAGACTATCACATTGCCTTCAAGTAGATCTTGCTTCTGTTGCTTCGATAATTTCTTTCCGTAAATGCGATCTGGTATGGTTAACGCTTCCTTCCTATATATAATAGAAGTACCGTGTTCATGCAGCCGAACTTTAGCTGGTTTACCATTGATATCTGTTAATCCGGATAATACACCCTTCTCTAACTTTGTTCCTTTCCCGTCTAACGAGTAACCATTTTGTAAAGCATACTCATATAGTTCTTTTCCGGTATAGCAGATTTTATTTTTATGATCGATCACAGTAAAACGATCTTTGGCATCATTTTTTAGATCCCCCCAGTTAACAATATCAACCCCTTCATTTTTTAATACGCTTTTATAGTCGGGAGATAAAGCCTGATCCCGATTAAAGAACTGGCAAACACGATCCATAGAAGCCTTTTCCGCAGATAAATCCGGTTCTCGCTTTGTGTGCGAACGTATTTTATCCATATCGATACGAAATTCTTCGTTATTCCGGGTAAAGAGCAAAGAGCCCTTGTTATAGGCTTCTTTGTAACCTAAACTTTCCGCAACTGCCCTAAATTGCCCTACATTATTATATTGATATTCTGTTAGAACCTCTTGCAGCTTCATGTCAATTATTTTAATAATTCAGCGGATAATATATATTCATTCAATATAGATAATTTCATGTGCCTTCCTCCACCCCTTTCAAACATTTCGATCTCAAAGACCTTATCATCCGGAATAGTGAACTTATTGAATGCTAGGACAAAGCGATTTCGGCTTTTACCCAATATCTTTTTATCAAAGTCTTTTTGTTCTACCGGATCATACGGTACTTCCTGCTGGATAGAGTTCTTAACCTTCTTCTGGTCACGAAGGAAGCATTTAATAAAATCAACGTCATAATCTATGTTTGAGAAGTTTTTTATATCAAACACAAAAAACATGAAGTCATCTTTTACATATAGGTTTGCAAGGGACATCTCAAACTTGTTTTTTATAACTCCCAAGCTGAAGATATTACGCTTTTTATAATGTAGCTTATTGATAAGATTATCCATCTCTATGCTATTTACATCAATATGTGCTATATATTTGCGACCATCGTCAAGGTTATACGAATAAGTGTGGGAATATCCAGGAAGAAGGTTGATCTCATAAGTTGTCAGATTCTTATCTACGACGAAGATATTTGAGGAATCGAAGGTATCAAACGTCGTGCCGACTTTGACCATGTTATTGTAATACTCCACACCAAATACTTCCTCATTCCCCTGTTTCAGATACAGGACATCCACAGGAAAGAAGATCTCCGTGATATGACTGTTGTTCACCTTCACATTGTAACACCGGGAACTGTTCACATCACCCGCATATACGATATTCCCACAATAGTCCGTCATTTCCTCTGGCAGATAGGAGATTTTATAGGAATAGACATTCCCGTTTGTACAAACTATGATAAGGTTTGTCGTTCCCGAAAATTCTTCTTCCTGTGCCGTAATGCGGACAACATTAGGAACATTCTCAACCCGTTCGGCTTTCACATAATCTTCACGACCATACGAAATGTCACTTACCTGTGCAGGAAGTACGATATGTTTCGTTCTATCAAAAGAAACATAAATTGTTTGGGACTCCAGTTCCTTTTTTTCCTGTGCGGAAATGGAGAATGGAGCAAAAAACATGATTAATATAAAAAGCAATGTTTTCATCTTACAAAACCTATAAAAATATTTATAACCCAAAGCAGAACCAAACAAGATATTAGACTATACATCAATACTTTCATTTCTGCCATCTTTTTCCCTTTAGAGCGTTCTATAAAGAACCTATAAGCCAAAACTACAGTAGCTATCGCCACCATAAAATTAAGTATATCAATGATCATTATAATGCGTCAATTAGTTGGGTCAAAGGATTCTTTTTCTTCGGCTCATTCTGCTGCATCTGCATTTCTCTATACAGACGTTCTATTTCAGCCTCTTCTTCCTCTCTCTTTTTTCTGTCTTCATTAGTTTCTTCCTTGATGTACATAGTATAGTTAGCTTTTAAATGAACCTTTACTTGAGAAAGGCTCTGATTTAAAATTTGTCTGGCAACCTGTGTAGTGGCAGTGATCGCACTGGTTACCTCGCTTGTTACCGTGCCAATAGAAGAAATCGGGAGCTGCACGCCCTGAAGCAAGCCTGATTCCATCTTCCGGGCGGCTTCAGCTTTCATGTTATTGGGCAAATTCAACCCCTCAATCGCATCGGAATCATAAATGATAAAAGCGACAGGACTTATATATTTCCCATATCGTATGTTCTCTACCGTAATTTTTAAACGGCTGGATCCGACACTGGCATTTCCGTAGAAGATCGTATTGGCAGGGATCTCAACGCCACCAACCCACAAAGGCTCTAACAAACGCATCCGGACAGCACTTCCGCTGACAATCGTTTGATCCCCGTAAATGGCGGCTTTCACAAGATTGACCTTACGGTCAGGGAGAAACAGCGGACGGCGGCGGCGTTTGCCGTTCTCCACTATAAAAGTCGGCTTTGAAGCCCTCTCAACTTCAGGAACAGAATCATTTACTTTCGGAAAAATATCCTCTTGAGATGTCTCTATATCTTTTCCTGATAATTGAGCTTGATATTTCTTTCTCATTTCATCCTGGAACATCGCACTTTCTTCTATCTCTTTGCGTATCCGTTCCTCTTTCTTCGCTTCCCTGACGATCTGATTGAAGGTCTCTTGATCCTCAATATCATTTAGCTGCCGGCGCATTTTATCAGAAAATGGACTGTTCGAACTTGTTCCTCGCTCCTTGTATTCGCTAGTAACCTCGTCCAATGGATCTTTCTGCATCTTCTCAATGCGATCTTTCATTTTCTCATTGTATTCATCTTCGGATGACTGCATTTCAAAATAAAAATCACTGCCTTTTACTTGTGATTTTTCCAACTCACGTTTCTTACGGTCAGCTTCTTCCTGTTCACGTTTATAAGCATCTACCTTATTGGCGACCTTCTTTTCTCCTTCCGCATCCGGTTCTAGAAAAGCCTGATTCACTTCTTCAGTAGAAGCTGGTTCAGCCGATTTTTCCTTTTTACCAAAGAAAACGATAACAAACAGTACACCCAAAAGCAAAGGTACTAACATTAACAATTTGTTTTTGTCCTTCAGCACTTCTTTTAAATTGAGATTTCCCATAGCTCTATTGTTTTAATTTTTCTTCATCTGTTATTTCTCTTGGTTCCGAATACCGGACATCCCAGTTTTCGATCTTGACGCCGTGGGAGTTCTCGCGCGACCGGGATACATCATATAGGGTAAAGTTCACAGAAATATCACGTGCTACGCTTCCCCTAGCACGATAGCCGGTTTGCGTAAACAATATATCCCCGGATACCGGAACTGTTTGCATATTGATATGTATATCCTTGATTATAACCCCATAGCGTATATTTTTTTGAATCAAAGAATTAAGCATATTAATATCGTTATATTCATTGTAAAGCTCTTTGCCTCGATTACCAATCAAATTAAGAGCTAATGTTACGTTATTCTCATAAGTGCTTTCATCGAAGGAATACCACAGCGAAACAAATGTTTTGATATGATTTTCATATTCATATTTGCGCATCGATGCGGATTCAATGGCTGCAACATCGTAAACCTGTCCTGAAGTATCAAGTACTAAAGCCTTTGTATAAGCCGCATCTATTTTATTGGATAAATAGAAAAAGCAGATTGTAAAGGAGATCCCCATTACCACACAACAAGAAATCGCAATAATAACAGTTGTTTTAAAGGCTTGATCCACCGTTTTAAATTTCGTAAGATCCATATTTATTTATTCTTCATCGTTTATAATACTTTTACCTAATGAAGCAGCAGCTCCTACATTGGTAGCCCCCCCTGCTATCGCTGATCCGGCAATCGCCATTGTTGCCGCAGCAGTTACAATGGACACCGTTTTGGAGATAATTCTACCGGCATCACCATGACCAACTATTTTACTCGCCAGCCAGAAACAACAACAATAAGAACCGATCAAAGCAAGGTTCATACCTAAATATTGTAGTTGTTTTGTCGCTTCATCTACTACATTGAATGCGTCAGAATCATAGATTGACTTAAATGTGAACCACATTATTTGATTTAAAATATTAATCACGGTAAATACCATACCAACGGAACACAGTGTACCAAACCAATTAGATAGCTGCTTCTGAAATACCGGCAGAATGGAAAAAGCAAAAACGAAGGGACCTAATATGACAAGTATCTTTACAATAACAACTCCCAATCCCAATACGATAATCTGTATAATCCCGACCAATAATGCGGATAGAGCATGCAAGAGCATAGCTGCGAAATTGGCAGGATTTAATATTTGGGCTATTTGCTTCAATGTAGATGTACCTTCATTGACTTTATTTCCTTGATTCATATTATCCAGCTCTTTATTCATAGCTCCTTCCGGATCTTTCCCCGCAGCGACTTCCGCCTCAAGTGCCGTTTTTTCATTATCGGCTATCATCGTATGTTGTTCTTTCGCTGATCTTTTTAGAAAACTTTCAAATTCCTGTGCCCGGTTACCTGTCAGGGAAGTTGCTTCATTAATAACTTCCATTGTTCCGACGACAGTTTTTGCAATGGGCGTATATAGCGAAAGACAGAATATTAAAGCAAAACAGCGGGCTATTTCCATCAAATCCGGAAACTTGTTTTCATCCGCTGTTAAAAGCTGGCTAACACCATGATATAGGTAATTATAAGCTGTATTACAGATGAAGCAGATTACTGCTACACCAAGCGCAATTACCGTCATTTTCGCAGTTAATTCCATTGTAAGGGAATCGTTAATTTGCAATCCCCACAAAAAAGTATCTTGTCCGTTCATAAGGCTGATTAATTAGTATATCGACTAAAAGCAGATAAATTTCCGCTATAATATGTTTTCTCTACATGTTTTCGACTTGCATCTTTTATGATCTCACTTCTTACTGCCTCATTAAATGATTTCATTGCAGCAGAAGCCGCTTCTAGAGTTTCTCTGACCTGTCCGACAAAAGACATTCGCCCTTCACTATTCATGCTGAAATAGTCGGCAACGGTAGCAACCTTGAATAATAGGTCCGTACTTAGATTTAAATTTACTGTAACTTGCTGGAAATTCAAGAACTTCAAACAATGATAGTTACCGCCTATATTCATATAAAAACGGTAATCACTGCTTAGACAAGCCACATCATCCAACAATTCAGCTAGTTCCACCAAGGATTGCAGCTGGCGGATTTGGTCTATCTTTTGCAAATTTTGCCCTAATTTTACAACTTCAGCCGCTTCGGTAATCTGCTTTCCCCATTTTTTTACATTGTCCCGCCATGCTTTAAAATTCATCAATTCGTGAGCCGGATCATTGACAACCCATTGTGCACTAGCCTTTTGAACACAGAAAGCGCTGCTGAACAGCAACACCGACAAAAATAAGAGTATCTTAATTTTCATAATCTTGTAAATTTATTATCGTAAAATAAATACTATCGCAAATATCAAAGCCACAAACCAAGCTATCAGATATGTTCTTGCATTATCTTTCTTTGTAGCTAAAGCCCAGACTACAAAAATCAGGGAGACACCGAGCATTGCAGCGGTAATATATCCTGCTATACTAAAAGAGGTATTGTTAAATTCTCCCGACCAACCTCTTATCTCATTTAACCCTTCTACAGCATCATTCATTTTGCCGTTCCTCCAGATTTTGTATATCTGCCAAAATGACAACCATATTCAACGCTTTCACCAGTCGGAAGAAGACGGGCACGGTAGGGCTAGTCCTTTCTTTTTCTATATGGACCAGATGACTGCGCTCCAGATGCGCCCTGCGGGCCAGATCCGTCTGCGTGATCTCCTTTCCAGTTCTGATCTTCCTGATGACCTCACCCGAATATTCCGTGAGTATCTCCTCTCCGGAGTACCGTGTATGATTGCACACATCCTGTGCTATATTGTCAACACCCTGTGTCTCATTATACACATTACAATCCATAGAAGAACCGGAATCGACCAGGGATCTTATTATATCCATTTGCTGTTTCTGTATATCTAGCATTTTATCGACAACAGTTCTTATTCCTCTGCTATTATCACCGTAACTGCCTATTTTTCTGATCTGTGGTAAAACCTCGTGAGTAACCCATCGGCGGAAGAAACGGGCTTCGGGCTTGCGGGAAACGAATATTAGATGATATAAACCGGATTCATTAATTGTAACAACTTCACGAGTCTGTGTTACGCCATTATTAGACCTGATATAGATATTAGCTATATCAGCTTCATCTTCATCTAATATTTTACTAATGGCATCACTAACATTTTGGATACCCAGTATGGTGCAAACATCCTTAGCAACAAACCAAGGCTCACCGGCTACGAATATCGTTCTAATCTCTCCGAAATCAGAATTTTTAAAAATTTGAATTGTATTTCCCATATTTCTAAATCATTTATAGCGTTTTCTTCTCTCTTCCAAATACCGGTTAATAGCGGCATAAGTAGATCCTGTTTCCTCAAAAAGCTGTTTGAGCCTTACTACAGTCGATTGCCTTGAATCAAAAGCGACAGCGGCAAATTCAGATACTTCATTGCGAAAAACATAGGTTTCGTTTCCCAATTTAATGAAGAACTCTCTCCACTTTATTTCATCATCCCTATTTTGCAGACTATCTATCATTACTAGTTCCTCTTCTGAAATAGAAAGAATATCTCGCAGATTAGGCAACTCCTTTCTATAACTTGAATGATCCAATATTACTTTAGTATCACAGTTGATAAGTATTGAATCCTTGATCGCCGGCGGACAGTTCTTCAGGAACAGTACATTTTGGGCAGCTATCGTTATAGCCCCGTCTTTTTTACGGAATGTACGATACAAATAGGCGATAAAATCACCGAACTTATCATCACTTAAAAAGTCTAGGGCTTCATCGATAATCAATTCCTTATTAACTCCTTCACGCTTCTTGATCTTATCAATAACCATTTGAAGCGTAATAATCGCTACCAAAGGAAAATATTCCTTCTTTGCAGCGTCCTCCATATCAAACGCAATTAAATCATCATTAACTATATCAATATTTTCAGTTGCATTCAACAAAAAGGACAGTTCCCCATCCGTATAAGGCTCTAGTAGTAAAAGCACTTCCTCTATCTCAAATCTACGTTTTTCAAAGTCAGTCATTTTCTCAATAAATACATCTCGCAAGAAATTCCGGTATTCTATCAGATTAGGAGAAATTCTTTCATTTGTACCATTAACAGAAGAATTATTTACATATTCATAAAATGCGATCACTGATTTTCTAAGAATAGCTTTCTCGGTAGGATCTATAGGCTTGTTTTGTTTCCAGATATAAGATAAAAGAGCACAGATCGTTTTAATAAGATCCTCGGCTGCTTCTGCATCTGAAGTATCAATATAAATATATCTACCGTTCCGATCACGTTCACACAAGAATGGGTTAAAAGCAAATTGTTTCTGATTTGTAGAATCGAAATATTTTCCCCGGTGCAGACTAATCATAGACCTGTAAGATCCACCAATGTCGATAATTGTAATATCATTACCCAAAGCATAGGATTGATAAATATAGTTGTTTAGCCAAAAAGACTTTCCGGATCCGGACGGACCGATTACAATTTTATTTCTATTGTTTAAAGCCTTGTTATTCCATAGATTTATCAATGCCGGATTTCCGAACCGGTCATTATACAAATGCCCTTGCAGATCAGAAATATAAATACTATCTTTTTGCAAATAACAAATCGCCTGTTTGGTCGTATTGATAAATCCCCTATAATTACTCCGGGCATTCCCTGGTATATTAGAAAAAAACAAATTGCACAACTCCGCATTTTCAACATAACAAGAACTTTGGTTCATAAAACTAAATCCCTGCTGTGCCAATGAAATTTTCCGAATTAGAGAAGAACGATCCGGATCATTGATAATCACATTAAAAGCCGTATAAGCTGTTTGATAATCAAAATCCGTAATTTCCTTACAGAAGAGTTCTTGCTGTTTTTGCTTATCTTTAGCCGGAGGATAAAAGTTAGTCAAATAGTTCAGCCCGTTTTTTTCAGCATTAATAGCCGTTAGCGTAGTATCTGTATCTGTTATCTCTATCACCACATTTACAATATGATCGAAAGGCAAACCAAGTCCGACCGGGTACAACATAGAACATTTAGACTGTATATTCTCCGGCAGCTCAATCGTACTTCCATACGCTTTTGATTTACCCGTATTGGGTACATTCAGTTCATAAAGATTTTCCCCTTCCACGGTAAGAGAAAGCATCGCTAAATATTCTTGCCCAACCTTCAGATCACCGATAGGAGTTACCATAATTGGGCTAACTGTTTCTTGAGTAGCGTCTTTTGTTGGTTTAGCATACGAGAGATTAAGATAATCAAAGACAGCATTGTTTAAGTCTTTACTATCCATTTTCTTTATCTCAAATTGGGTTATAGAAGATAACCCATTTTCAAAATTCAAAATTTTCGGTTCAATCTCTGATAACCTTTCTTCATAGTTCTTATAGGGCTGTTTAAAAGGATAATTGAGTTTTTTAAGCAGCGATGTGTTAGAAGCCTTTTTTCGCACTCCCTTTTTCAAATCTGTATTGGCAAAAGTGATATACAAATTTGTATAGCAGTTTATTATTTGCTTGTTATTAAAGTGTTTAATACTTTCCGCTTTCAATGGATTAACAGAAAATTCATTGTTCTTATACTGGCTTACATAGTAAAAGCACTGCTGATGCACCACCGTTGCAGGAGGTAACATCTTAAAAAGCCCCTCTAACCTCTCATGTATATATTTTGCATCTTCCTGCGAAAGAGTAAATACTTCCGGAAGAAACAATCTGTATCCAATGGTTAAATCTCCGCTACCGTTTACTATAACGCTATCCGTTATCGTCTGGATCGGTAATACAGCCGAAAGATCTATTGATTTATCAGATATAGGAACTTCAGAAGGACGCATAAAAAGTATGGCGAGTAATGTAATGACACCACACAGTAATAATGCCGATATAATAATAAATCCTATCATTGTATTTCTTAATTAGTTATCACATAGTAGACATAAATTCTCTGCAAGAGAAAGCCACAGCCTTAATCTGTTCCACACATTCCGCAGGATTGCAAGATCATTTCTGCTTCATTATAAAATTGAACACCTTGTGTTTATCTATTATCTGTTTAGGGGATGCGGATCTAACCGACAAGCCGGTTAGATAATCCGGATTGCCAGCCTTATGTTCCCGTTTTAGGTTCTTGAATAAAATACCTGAAGCAAAGAATATAACCCCCATGACACTAACGATGATTACCGGATGCACATGTTTAAATATACAAACTATTATAATCAAAGCATTCGCTAACATAAATAGACCAAATTGTCCGGACGTAAGCCCGAAAAATTTTATTGGTCTATTTATTTTCCGCATAGTTCTCATTAGATGATCAGGAATGCAACCATAATTACAGCTACAGCTATGATCCAGCCTAACAAATATTCTTTGGCATGTGGATTATTTGTAGCAAGAGCATAGATTACGAAAACTAAAGCAATACCAAGCACGGCAGCTAACACATATTTAGCGATATTAAGAATAGTATTTGACCCCTCTTGTGCTTTCGCTTCAACATCTGACAAACTGCTAATTTTTAATGCGCCTTGGGCTTCTACAACTTCTGGAACAATAACAAAAGTCAGTAGAAAAAGCCCTACAATCATAATAAGACGCTTGTGTACACTAACAAAATCTGCACTCTTTTTCAAAACTTGTACCATAATCTTAAAATTTTAATTTGTTATTTTATACATGTTATTTATATATCAATCTTGCTTAAAGCGGAAAAATCAACACTTTCATATTTGACAAAAACATCATCTGGTTTTTCCGAAAGTACTTGATTCTGGGACGGTGGTGTTTTATCAGCATAATAGAATGCCCGGTTTGAAATGTACATGTCTGCTATTTCCCTAGCTAATTCTTCATCATCTGAAAGATCCTTTTGAAAAACTATTGTTATGCGTGGAGATAACACTAGTTCAGAATCAGACCCTTCCTCTTTAACTGGCAGGGAAGTTGTACACGCCGCTTTCTTTTTACTTTCGGAAAAATAAATATATCCCCAAATTAGAATTGAAGCAACTACTATTGTAACTATCGCTCTATCTAACAAAGAATTGTTAGTAAACAGATATTCAGTCATTTGTACATTTATATAAGTGACCATATCAGTATAAATATTACTAATGCAACGATATACGTAATTATGGCTTCTTTCATTCTCTCGTGATTAGTTATTATTTTTTTTATAACCGCAAGACCGGCACAGACAAATCCGACACCGGCTAACATTTCACCACATTGTTTGAACAGATCAATTAATGCGCTTACATCAGATGCTAATAATATCATAATCAATAAATAAGCACTTTAACACCAAGATTCCAGACAGTATTCCATTTACTTGCATAGCTGAATGGACTCCAATATTGCTTAACACGTCCAAGTATCGCAACTCGTGGAGATACAAAGTATTCTAATTCAGATTCTACCTTTAAACCAAGTAGGAAATCATACTTATCATCCTGCTTTTTATATGCTTCTACACCGGTAAAAGCACCTATTCCCAAGCTGAAATAAAGAGATGAAAGGTTTGTCGCAACTGTTTTGAAATAAGCAGCATCGATATAGTAATCTTTTGCTGTAGAGCCGAAAGACACCATTGTCGAATCTGCTGTAGAATAATCCTGATAGCTGTAATCATAGGATTTCTCAAGATAGTTCAGACCTATCTTCCAGTAAGTTGTTCGATTCCTATACTTTGAAACAGATAAGTTTAAATTGGTATTATTCCTACCAAAAATATTCAATCCATAGTTTACTTCTAGGGCTGAAATACCTGCGTAATGCCGTTGTGCATAAATGCTATGTGTACATGCACACAACATTAGCAATAAAGTCAATTTTAACAATCTCATATTCAGTTTAAAAAAACGTTCGTTTTAATAAATTAAAAAATCACCTTCTCTATATTTTTCAAAGGCTATGTACGTGCTACTTTTGCCGTAAAAATTATGAAATATGGTTATGCACGTGTATCAACTCCGGATCAATGCTTAAACCTCCAACTGGACGCATTACGTTTATACGGAGTGGATCACATCTGTGAAGAAAAAATATCTGGAAAGAATAAAAATAAGCCTGTTTTAGATGCTTTAATTGCAAAATTAGAAACAGGAGATCAGCTTATCGTGTGGAAACTAGACCGATTAGGAAGAAGAACCTGCGAACTTATAAAACTTCAAGAAGCTCTTGAAAAGAAAAATATTGCTCTAATTAGTCTAACAGAGCAATTAAATACATCAACACCAATCGGAAAGTTTGCGTTTCATCTTTTATGCTGTATTGCGGAAATGGAGCGAAATATAATTTCCGAGCGTACAATAGCCGGTTTGACTTCAGCAAAGGCAAAAGGACGAATAGGAGGACGCAAGCCCGGTCTAACAGATCAAGCTAAAAGGAAAGCTAAACTAGCGGCTATAGAATACACCAAGTATCTACAAAATGAAATAGGCACGATAGATGATGTTTGCCGGATAGTAGGAGTTTCCAGAGCTACCCTATACAAGTATCTAAGGACAGAAGGGATTAACATACAGGGCAGGAAAAGATAAGAGGATATTTTTCCGAAAGTATATTCTTAATTATCTGTCTGCTAACTGATAATACCAAGTTTAAATATAAAAAAGCACTTAGAAATTTGCTCAATACTATCAAATATGATATCTTTGAAATAAATTCTAAGTAAAATGAGTAATATAATATCTAAATATAAAGAAACAGGCATGATAAGCATAGATCAACCAGTAGGATATAACACCATGAAATCCCGTCTTTACAACTGGAAAAAGCGAGGTTTGTTATCACATATTCGCCGGGGAATATATTTGCCGGCTGACATACAGAACAAGTATCAGATAGCTTGCAATTCCGTTGATAACGGTTGCCTAGCTTATCATTCTGCATTAGAGTTCTATATGTTACAGACACAGGAATTTAACTGGCTTTATGTGCACAGTTCTACTCCCTTCCGGTCTTTTGAGTACCTGAACCAGCGTTATGTATATAAGCCTTTGCAGTTTATATACAAACCATTGGTTACAAAAAAAGATACCGGCTATCCTATCATGGTTACATCGATCAGCCAAACCATAATTGACTGTTTAAACAATATAGGCTTAGCCGGTGGCATTGAAGAACTGTTATTTGCCTTAATCGAGGTTGATCCGGATTCCGTAATAGAAGAAGATATGTTAGAATGCCTGAAGCTATACCAAAAGAAAAGCCTGTATCAACGTACAGGATTCATCCTGTCCCAGCTTCAGGAACAACTAAACCTATCGGATATGTTCTTCGATGTATGTAAAAAGAAGATGGGAAATACAACGAGTTATCTTACAAATCCTTCCCGTTGTGACACCTATTTTAAGGAATGGAATGTATGTGCGCCTAAAGATGTAATGAAAGAAATAGAGAAAGGAGTATATTATGAGTTTTGATTATACACAAGAAGAAATCACTAGACTAGCAAAAGAAAATAATTTTACGGTTGCTGGAATAGAGAAAGTTATGCGATTATCCAATATCCTCAATGACCTTAACAATCAACCGGAGTTTAGCGGTAAATTGTTACTGAAGGGGGGGACGGCTATAAACCTGCTTGTTTTCGATCTTCCCCGGCTTTCTGTCGATCTGGATCTTGATTTCTCTAAAAACGTATCTAAAGAGGATATGTTAGCGGAGAGAGAACAAATCAACAAGGCTTTAGATAGCTATTTCCAGCAGAACGGGTATAGGAAGACCGAAAGAAGTAATTTTACCCTAGATTCTCTCTCTTTGCACTATAATACGGTAACAGGAAGCGGAGATAAGATAAAACTAGATATAAACTATCATAATCGATCCCATATATTCAAACCGGAAGTTAAATCTATCAAGTTTCCCTTCATCAAAGAGAACAAGACCCCCTTTGCAGTAAACTACGTCAATCCTATCGAATTGTTTGCAGGAAAGATAAAGGCATTCTATGAAAGATGTAAGCCTAGGGATATATATGATCTCTTCTCCCTTGCATCCTCTGATATCTTGACGGGCAAAGAGGAAAGGGATCTTTTAAGGAAATCCATTGTTTTCTACTCTTCTCTTGGCAATCCGGAGAATAAGGACATGTTAAAGGCTGATCCAAAACAAAGCATAGAGAATGTGACCTTTACGGAGATAAGGCAGCAGCTACTTCCGATGATGCATACCAACAGCGGAAAATATCCCATGCAGGAGATCAACGATAAGGTGGCTGATTTCGTATCTTCGCTAATGAAATTAGAGCCTTCAGAGGAATTATACCTGTCAAACTTCTACGCTGGGAAATATAAGCCGGATCTTTTGTTTTCTGATAAGGAGATCTTGAATAACATACAGGATCATCCTATCATCATAAGAACACAGCAACAAATAACCGATTCTATTTTTTCAGATTCAATAAAAACAAACGATTTTACCCGGATCGCCGGGCTGAAGGATGAAGGGTATATCCCTTCCCCTAAAATAATAGACGAGCTGAAAGGATCCGCACCGGCTCCAACGATGATAGCAGTCC
>ERZ773103.962-NODE-962-length-32433-cov-126.047687_pt1 | contig 32433 bp, 30 predicted proteins | sample MGYA00511118_ERZ773103 | MGnify/ENA primary metagenome ERZ773103 (study PRJEB29015, sample SAMEA2737821) | human gut metagenome | biome: human gut; feature: human-associated habitat; material: faeces | place: China | collected 2012 ... | reverse complement strand
ACAACATCTACATCAGTAAACTCATCTTCACTTATACCATTTCTAACAGAAACATATTTCACTTCCATATTTTTATATAGAAGAAAGTTACCTATATTTTTGCCAACATAACTGTTTTTACCTGTTATTAGAACTTTCATTTCTGCCCTCTCTTACACCTTTGGAAGTAAATACTGAAACAACTGTCATAAGTATAATTTTAATATCGAACACAATACTCATTTTCTTTATGTATTCTCCATCAAAACCAGCTTTAACATCAATAGGGAGTTCATCTCTGCCATTAACCTGTGCCCACCCTGTAAGTCCAGGGCGAACAGAATTAGAGCCATTTTTATCTCTAAGGTCAATTAAATCAAATTGATTCCATAAAGCAGGGCGTGGACCAACTATAGACATATCCCCCTTGAGAATATTAAAAAGCTGTGGTAATTCATCAAGTGAAGTTTTTCTAAGAAAGCCACCTATTTTAGTAATATAGCTATCTGGATTATCCAACAAATGAGTAGGTACATCTTTTGGTGTACTTACTTTCATTGTTCTAAATTTATAGATATAAAATTCTTTTTTATTTTTTCCTATTCTCTTTTGTTTAAAAAGAATATTTCCCTTATCTTCAACTACTATGGCAATAGCTATTATAATAAGTAACCAACTAAAAACTATTATAGCTACAAGACTAAGGATAATATCAAAAAATCTTTTTAAAACTCCGTACATTATAAATCCTTTCCATTATAATTAGGCACAATCTTCTTTATTTCCAATTTTACAGCGTGGGCATCTTTTTCACAAGAATTTTTTAATTTCTGAAGATTATTTTCAAAGTTTTCATAGTCCATATCTATAGGTTTTGTGACAAAAATTTTATCGTGATAAACCAACTGCATCTGGTCCTTTTCTTCGTCCATAATAAGTTCTTCGTAAAGTTTTTCTCCTGCTCTAAGGCCGGTATATACAATCTGAATATCCTTATCTGGAATGTAACCGGATAACTTTATAAGATTTCTAGCAAGTTCATCAATTTTAACTTGCTCGCCCATATTTAATACAAATATTCTGCCACTTTCACCTAATGCAGCAGCCTGCAACACAAGTCGACTTGCTTCTGGTATAGTCATAAAAAATCTTGTAATATCCTTGTGGGTTACTGTAACCGGACCGCCCTCTTTTATCTGTCTTTGGAAAAGAGGTATTACACTACCGTTACTTCCCAATACATTACCAAAACGCACAGCCACAAACTTTGTTTTACTTTTGCTTGCAAATTCCTGTATTATAAGCTCTGTAATCCTCTTTGTAGCACCCATAACATTAGTGGGATTTACTGCTTTATCTGTAGACAAAAGTACAAATCTGTCACAACCATACTTGTCAGCACACTTTGCCACATTGTAAGTACCAAACACATTATTTTTAACCGCCTCAGCTGGCACAATCTCCATTAAAGGCACATGTTTATGGGCAGCTGCGTGAAAAACAACCTGTGGCTTATATTCCTTAAAAACATTTTCCACACAATTAATATCTCTTATTGTGCCTACTCTTACAATAGCATTTAATTTTTCTCCGTACTTGTTTTTTAATTCACTAAAAAGCTCATAGGCATTGTTTTCGTAAATATCAAAAATAACCAATAACTTTGGGTTAAACTTTGCAATCTGACGACATAACTCTGAACCTATTGAGCCACCGCCACCAGTTACAAGAACAGTTTTATCTGTTATATATTTTGCAATACTTTCAACATCAATCTGAACTTCATCTCTAAAAAGCAAGTCTGTTATATTCAAATCTCTTAAAGAATTATATTCTCCGTCTGAAATATCACTTATTGCTGGTATCATTTTTAATGCACAATTGGTTTCAGTACATTTTTTTATAATTCTGTTAGTCTGAACGCTATTTGCTGAAGGTATAGCTATTATTATTTCATCAATTTCGTATTCCTTTGCAAGGCGAGGAATACTATCACAATTATATGTTACTCTGACACCCATAATGTTTGAATTGTTTTTTCTAAAATCGTCATCAACTACAATTATGGCTGTTTTGTTTTCATAACCCTTACCACCGTTGGCAATACTTTTCACTACATTGTAGCCAGCATCTCCAGCACCTACAACAAGAACCCTCTTAGTACCTGTTTTCTTTGAAATAATATTTCCCAAATTTATAAAAAACTTTTTAATGAGTCTGTAACCGGAGCGAGAAAAGACAAAAAGCACAACATCAATTATCCAAGCCACCAAAAGCATACGCCTAGGCAACATAAAATCGACATTCTTACTTATGAAAAATCTATCTATATAGTAGAGGGACACAAATATAATTGTATCGGCTATTACTATTTTATAGACATCGTCAATAGAGGCATATTTCCATATATTAGAATAAAATTTAAAAATACCATATACAATTACGCAAATAGGTGTAACCCAAATAACGGCATAGCTATACCAAAGCCAAGCCTCCGGATTAATAACAACACTTTTTCCTCCTGGCAAACCTGGAATTGTACCACCGTACCAAAGTGTTATTCCCAATATAATTGAAAAATTAATAAGTATAATATCCATAAAGACATAAAGCAAAGTTTTTCCTTGCTGTGCCTTTGAAATTGCATTTAATTTAGACATTCTAAACATTCCAATCAATAAACATTAAAATATATTCTATAATATCATATTTCCCCTAAAATAGCAAATAGAGATGAAAATTCAAATAAAATCTTCATCTCTATTTTTAATATTATTTAATTTTTTCTTCCTGTTTTTCATTGCCAATCATATTGACACCAAAACCTGCACCAAGCATTATCCAAAATACCGGAGCAACGGAAACAACACTATCTGTTGTAAGCCCTGTAATCATATATGCTATACAACCAGCCATCAGACCATATCTAACAGCCTGTAAATATTTATTATTATCTGTAAAAATTCTCTTTATTGTCTGAGCAACATAGAGAACAAAAAGTGCAATCATAACTAAAAGAGCAATACAGCCATCATTTATACCCATTTGTAAAAACATATTATGTGGTTTATCAATGATAACATAAGGGTCGCCTAAAAATTCAAGCTTACTCTTTATATCCTGCTGTGGAAATTCTAAAACAAAGTTATCTGCACCAGCACCTAAAATAATATTGTGCTTTAAAAGAGGAATACTTCTTGAATAAATATAACCTCTGTTTGAGCCAAGTCTTTCAACACCCTTAAAACCAAAACTTTCAACAGGTACATTTAAGTCAACTGGTGTACCAAATCTGTCAACCATTGATAACTTGCCATCTACTTCACTAAACATAAAGTATGTTTCAGTTCCCTGTGGGTCAACACCAACTAATGTTGCGTTGTTACCATAAATCATCATTTTCCAAGTCATACCGGATTCATTAAATGTATATGTTTTACCGTCTTTCTGACTTTCCATTGGTTCAATAGATACTGGAGTAAGTACATTACCGTTGTGCATAAGCTGAGTTCCTGCCTCTGCATAATCAATAGTGTAATTGCCGTCTTTTGTTATAACTGTAGCTGTTTCTCCATCAACATTAACATCTTCGTAGAAACTTGCTGAACCACCTAAGCTCTGACCGTCTTTAAGTGCTTCAGTTATAATATTTATTTTTGCCACAATTTTATTATCTGTATTAAAGAATACAACTACAGCACCAATAGCTATAACTATAGCAATAACACAAGCAATTATAGCCTTTGGACTTTTAACCTTGAATACATAATAGCAAATTGCAACAATAGCAGAAATTCCTACACCTGCAACAGTACCAATAAAACCACCAGCACCGTTTGTACCAACAAGTGCCACAAGAAGTATTACGGCAAGAACAATAAGAGGAATTTTAACCTTATTTTTGATTGGCATAAACACAGCCATAATACCAACTGCACAAAACATCATAGCAAAGAACATACTTGCACAATTTGGATTATAAAGTGTTGCAAAAACTGAGTCAAAGCGTATATTAAGACTTTGACCCTTGTAGTAAGAACCCATAATAAACTTTGCAAATGCCTGAGAATTAAAAATATTAGCTCCAAAGAACTGACCAAAGCCTATTAAACCTACTAAAGCACCAGAAATCATAATTCCTGTCAATATCCAACTAAAACGCTTTATATTTGAGCTAAATGCCATAGCAACAATGAAAAATGCTATGTAGCACAGCCATACAAAAGCACCTTCATATCTTTCAGAAACACCTTTGAAAGCAACTGTCTTAGCTGAAGAAAACAGAGAAGACAACAATATTAAAAGACCCATTACACCAACAAGAATAACTGGTATAGTCTTAAAATTTACAGTAAAGCCGTCCTGTCCCAAAATTTGAAATGCCATTGCCAAAGCAATAACAACTCCAAAAATAATTATAAATACTGACTTGTAATAGCTAAAAACATCAGTAACGCTAGCCGATGAACGCACAACATTGTATTCATCTACACTTACTGGAACAACAGCTACTTTACAAATAAGGGGAATGAGTGCCATAACTAAAATCAGTAAAACACCCATAAACTTTTCAGAGCCATTCATTTTATATTCCTGATTCAAAATATCCACTCTCCTTACATATTACTAAGCTTATATGACAATGTCATAAGAGAATCTGTTAAATGAACATTTTCCACAACAACACTCTTTGGAGTATGTAAGTCTACATGAGAAAAATTCCAAATACCCTTTACACCATTTGCCACAAGCAAATTAGAAATTTGTAATGCATTTTCCTTTGGAAGTGATAGAACAGCAATATCAACTTGATTTACTTTTAAATAAGCATCTATAAGTTCTACATCTTTAATTTCTATACCATGAACCACTTTACCAATAAGATTAGGGTCTTTATCAAATATAGCTACGAAATTAAAGCCACGCCTTTTAAAGTTATCATAGTTAGCTAAAGCCTGTCCTAAATTACCACCACCAACTATTATTAAGTTGTATACTCGGTCTAATCCCAATATTTTTCTTATTTCATCGTACAGCATTTCTACATTATATCCATAGCCTTGCTGACCAAAGCACCCAAATTTGTTTAAATCCTGTCTAATCTGTGATGCTGTAACATTCATTTTTTTACTTAAATCCCCAGACGAAATTCTTGTAATACCATTATCAAGTAAATCGCCTAAATATCTATAATATCGAGGTAATCTTTTTATTACCGCAATAGAAATTGTTTTTTCTTCCATATAATATCACCCAAGGTAGAGTATAACACCTTTGTAGCATTTCTGTCAATGTTTTTAAAACCTCTATAAAACTAAATTTGTAATTAATTTTATTTAACACCCCTTTTAATTTGTGTTTTTTTCTGTTACAATAAATATAGTATAATATAAATCCCATAAGGAGGGAATATTATGATTTTAGCTCTAAATAACATAAGCAAATCATTTGGCACAGATGTAATACTAAAAAATGTGTCATTTAATATAGAAGAAAAAGACAAAGTTGCTATTGTTGGTGTAAATGGTGCCGGCAAATCAACTCTTTTTAAAATTATAACAGGGGAATTAAGTCACGATGATGGCGAAGTAATTTGCCCTAAAACTACAACTATAGGATATTTTTCTCAGACTCTTGAAGTTGATTCTAGCAAAACTATATATGGCGAGCTTTTAACTGTTTTTGAACCTATTATGGCTCTTGAGCAGGAAATGAGAGATATTGAAGTAAAAATGGCTAGTTCAACAGGTACTGCCCTTGATGACCTTATGAAAAAATACTCTGACCTTTCTCATCAATTGGAAGAAAAAAACGGTTATGAATATGAAAGCCGTATTCGTGGTGTAATAAAAGGTCTTGGTTTCTCTACTGATGAAAGCAGTCAAAATATAGGCGAACTTTCTGGTGGTCAAAAAACTAGAGTAGCCTTAGGTAAGTTGCTTTTAAGTGCTCCGGATTTACTTCTTTTAGACGAACCTACAAACCATCTTGATATTAACTCTATTAGCTGGCTTGAAGATTATTTAAAATCTTATAACGGTGCTGTTATGATTATATCTCACGACAGATATTTCCTTGATAAAGTTGCATCAAAAGTAATAGAAGTGGAAAACCATAAAACTAAGGTATATTACGGTAACTATACATACTATTACAATAAGAAAATTGTTGACAGAGAAATTGCCCAAAAGCAATATGAAAATCAGCAAAGAGAAATTAAGCATCAGGAAGAAGTTATAAAAAAATTAAGAGAATTTAACAGAGAAAAGTCTATTAAACGAGCTGAAAGCCGAGAAAAACAGCTTAATAAAATTGAAAGACTTGATGTCCCAGAATCTCTACCTGATAAAATGCACTTTACAATAACTCCAGATAAAGAAAGTGGAAATGATGTTCTTTCTGTAGAAAATGTAGCTATGGATTTTAATTATCAGAATATTTTTTCTGACATTTCTTTCGAAGTTAAGAAAGGCGACAAAATTGCACTTATAGGTCCTAATGGCGTAGGTAAAACCACACTTTTAAGAATTATACTGGGTAGACTTACTCCTACATTTGGTAAGATAAAATTAGGAGCTAATGTTGAAGTGGGTTATTATGACCAGGAACAATCTGACTTACATGTTGAAAAAACTATTTTCGAAGAAATATCAGATACATACCCAACTCTTACAAATACTAAAATAAGAAATGTTCTTGCTGCTTTTGTATTTACTGGCGATGATGTTTTCAAAAAGATTTCTACATTAAGTGGTGGCGAAAAAGGTAGAGTAGCTCTTGCTAAAATTATGCTTTCAAATGCTAACTTCCTTATTCTTGACGAACCTACAAACCACCTTGATTTAGACTCTAAGCAGATTTTGGAAAATGTAATAAACAACTATGAAGGTACTGTTCTCTACATATCTCATGATAGATATTTTATAAATTCTACTGCAAAAACTGTTCTTGCTATGGAAAAGAATGGTGTAACTAAATATCTTGGTAATTACGATTTCTATTTAGAAAAAACTAAAATAGAAGAAGCTGAAACTGAAACTGTTCAAGCTGTCAAAGATACAAAAATAGATTGGCAAAAACAAAAAGAAGAACAGGCTTTAAAACGCAAAAAGGAAAATCAGCTTGCAAAACTTGAAGAAAGAATTGAAGAAATAGAAGAAAAAATCAAAGAGCTTTCAGATATGCTTGAATTAGAAGAAGTTTATACTGACGCTCACCGTTCAAGAGAAATTTTCGAAGAAAAAGAAAAACTTGAAGAAGATTTAATGGATGTATACGAAGAATACGAAGAATTAAGTTAAAAATTAAGCCTACTAACTTTTAAATTTAAGCTAGTAGGCTTTTAGTTATTTTAACCCTTTGTCATAAGTCATCTCTGATAAAAAGATTTTTCCTATTTTGAATTAAAAAGAATTTTTACTTTTAGATATAAAAAATTTATTTACATCTATTCCCTCTAGTTCTAAAAGTTTGATTTTCTTGTCTATACCACCGGCATATCCTGTTAAATTTCCCTTTGCACCTATAACCCTATGACAAGGAATAATAATGGATATAGAATTATGACCCACAGCACCTCCAACAGCCTGAGAGGACATTTTTTCAATACCTCTATTCTTTCCAATGGTGTCTGCAATTTCTCCATAAGTTACTGTATTTCCATAAGGAATTTTCTTTAACTCCTCCCAAACAGTCAATCTAAATTCTGAGCCATATTCTTTTATAGGTGGCATAAAATCAGGTTCATTTCTACTAAAATAAATATCTAACCATTGTTTTGTTAAATCAAATACAGGAAGTTCTTTTTCTTCTGTTTGTTCATATAATGTATCGCCAAAATATTTTTCTCCGTCAAACCACAATCCAATAATATTTTCTCCATCACTACCCAAAGTAATACCGCCAATAGGCGACTTGTAATGATTTATGTACTGCATAATTTTACCTCCTATTCTTTTAATTTTCCTTATATAATATTATATGTAACCAAAAAAGTGGCTGTCAACATTAAATTGACAACCACTTTTTATATTAATCTTCATCATCTTCTGGCTGAATAGCATCATAACCAGTTTCTTTAGTTCTAATTCTCATAGCTGATTTTAAATCATAAGAGAAAATCTTACCATCGCCAGGGTGTCCTGTGTAAGCAGCCTTTTGTATTGCAGATATAGTTTTTTTCTCCCACTCCTCATCTGAAACTACAATTTCAAACTTAATCTTAGGAAGCATATTAATATCTACTTCGTGACCTCTGACATACTCTACATAACCTCTCTGAGTACCACAGCCCATAACCTGATAAACTGTAATACCATTAATTTTTATGTTTTGCAAAGCCTGTTTTACATCTTCAAATTTATCTTCTCTTACAATAGCTTCAATTTTAATCATAACAGTACCTCCCCTTATCAATCAAAACCATTAAATGATGGATATGCAGTTTCACTATGTTCTGACTTATCAAGACCAATAAGTTCATCTTTCTTGCTAACTCTAATTGGTGTAATTAACTTTGTAATAGTAAGACAAATAAGTGTACCAACAATAGCTACAACAATAGTAACTAAAATACTTACTACCTGAGCAATAAAGAGCTTTGTATCGCCAAAGCAAAGGCCATTCCATTCAGCCACACTATTAATAGAAGAAAGACCAAATATACCTGTAGCAATACCACCCCACATACCACCTATACCATGGCATCCGAAAGCATCAAGGGCATCATCATATCCAAACTTTTTCTTTACAACCGCAATCATAAAATAACAGATTGGAGAAACAATAATACCAATAATTACTGCTGACCAAATAGGTACAAAGCCTGCACCTGGAGTAATAGCAACCAAGCCAGCAACTAAACCAGTAGCTGCACCTACAAGAGATGGCTTACCACTCTGCATTACTTCAATAAACATCCAAGAAACCATTGCTGCACCACAAGATGTAGCTGTTGTCATAAATGCGTGAGCTGCAAGACCATTAGCACTTAAAGCACTACCAGCATTAAAGCCGAACCAACCGAAGACAAGTATACTAGCACCTAAAGCTACCATTGGAATATTATGTATTCTGTATGACTGAGATTCGTAACCCTGTCTTTTGCCAAGAGCAATACAAAGTACCAACGCACTAGCACCAGAACTAATATGTACTACATTACCACCAGCAAAGTCAACTGAATGGAGAAGACCGTCGCCTAAAAGTCCACCCTGACCCCATACCATATGAGCCATTGGATAATATACAATAAATGACCATAAAATCATAAATATTAATGAAGCCTTAAACTTCATTCTTCCTGCTGTTGCACCAGTAATAAGTGCTGGTGTAATAATTGCAAACATCATTTGGAAAGCTGCAAAAGCTAAGTTAGGAATATTGTCAGAATAAGGTCCAGCTTCCATACCGACACCCTTCATACCTATCCAATCCAAATTACCTATAACGCCACCAATATTGCCACTAAATGAAAGTGAATAACCAACTAAAACCCAAAGTACAATAGATACCCCAACTAAAAATAGTGATGATAACATTGTGTTTACAACATTTTTTCTTCTACCAAGACCACCGTAGAAAAGTGCAAGCCCAGGTGTCATAAAGAACACAAAAGCGGCACAAATAAGTACAAATCCAGTATCTCCGCTGTTTACCATAATAGACTCCTCCTAAATAATCCTCTGTTTTTATTTTTCTGTTCACAATGCCGGCTTTATGCAAACAACGAAAAAGGCGCTTGCTCCCCTGAGCAAACGCCTTTGTTTATGAAAGGATTGTATCACAGCACAAAACTTTTGTCAATAGCCAATTTATAAATTTGTACTAAATTACAAAATACATATATTTTGCCATATTATTTATTTTTCTTTTTATGAACCTGTCTTATAGTTTTACCCTTACGACTAGATTTTCCATTACCATTTGACTTAGGGTTTGATTTATTACTTCCTTTGCCCTTATATGCCGGTTTCTTATCATCTTTTTTATGAACTCTTGGCACATAAGGTCTGATAAGACATTCTTTATCAAAACCTATTAAATCTTCTCTGCCAGCCTTTTTAAGTGCTTCCTCTACAAGCTTATAATTTTTAGGATTTCTATACTGTATTAAAGCTCTCTGCATAGCCTTTTCGTGAGGTGTCTTTGGAACATACACCTCCTTCATAGTTCTTGGGTCAAGTCCTGTATAAAACATACAAGTTGAGAGTGTTCCCGGTGTAGGATAAAAATCCTGTACCTGTTCTGGCATATATCCTAAATCTCTTAAATATTCAGCCAGTTCAATAGCAGCATCTAAATCACTACCAGGATGTGAACTCATTAAATAAGGCACAAGATACTGTTCCTTGCCAATTTTTCTATTTATATCATAGAACTTCTTTGTAAATTTGTCATAAACCTGTCTTGATGGTTTACCCATTTTTTCAAGAACTCTAGGTGCAACATGTTCAGGTGCAACCTTTAACTGACCACTAACATGATATTGACAAAGCTCCTTGAAAAATGTTTCGTCTTTATCGTAAATAAGGTAGTCATATCTTATACCAGAACGAACAAAGACCTTTTTAACCTTTGGCAATTCTCTTAACTCTCTCAAAAGTTTTACATAATCTCTATGGTCTACCTTTAAATTCTTACAGGCATCTGGGAAAAGGCATTGTCTGTTTTTACAAGCACCCTTTGTAAGCTGTTTATCACAAGCTGGCTGTCTAAAGTTAGCTGTTGGACCACCTACATCGTGAATATAGCCCTTAAAATCAGGTTCCCATGTTATTTTTTTTGCTTCATTAATAATAGACTTGTGACTTCTTGCCTGTATAACTCGACCTTGGTGGAAAGCTAAAGCACAGAAATTGCAACTACCAAAACAACCTCTATTGCTTATAATACTAAACTTAACTTCCTCAATAGCAGGAATACCACCCTTTTCTTCGTACATAGGATGATAATTTCTCATATAGTTAAGACCATAGGCATTGTCAAATTCAGACTGAGAAAGTGGCATTGACGGCTTATTTTGAATTACATAACAGTCATTGTAAGGCTCTACAAGTATTTTAGCTGTTACAGCATCAGTATTTTCATACTGGCTCAAAAAGCTCTTGCAATAAGCCTTTTTATCTGTAGAACTTTCCTTAAATGAAGGGAGCATTACATAATCTTCGTATAAATTTTCAAGAGTTTTAGACTTATAAACTGTACCTCTTACAAATGTTAAATCGTGAACATCAATTCCACTATCCAAAGCCTCTGCAAGCTCTACGATTTGGTGTTCGCCCATACCGTACATAAGAATATCAGCCTGTGAATCAAGCAAAATAGAGCGTCTAACTTTGTTATCCCAATAATCATAATGTGACAATCTTCTAAGACTTGCCTCAATACCACCAATCATAATAGGTACTTGTCCATAGGCCTCTCTGATTTTTTGGCAATAAACTATTGTTGCTCTGTCTGGTCTGTGACCCATTTCTCCACCTGGAGAATATAAATCCCTTGCTCTAGGCTTTTTAGCAACGGAATAGTGATTTACCATAGAATCTATATTTCCACCATTTACAAGGAAAGAAAGTCTAGGCTTTCCAAATTTCATAAAATCTTCTGTAGTTTTCCAATTTGGCTGAGCAATAATACCAACCTTAAAGCCTTTACTTTCTAGTACACGACTTATAATAGCCGTACCAAAAGATGGGTGGTCAATATAAGCATCAGCTGTAACTATTACAAAATCAAGCTGTTCCCAACCTCTTGCTCTTGCCTCGTCCATATTTACTGGTAAAAAGTCCATTTTAAAACCTCATTACTTTCTATAAAACTATATGTTCATCCAACTTGGTAGATATTTGTTTTTAAGTCTGCCTTTTGTAACCTTACCCCAACCTAAAGGATAACCATTAACGCATACAAGACACCAACCGTCATTACAATCTACAGCAAAACTTTCTCCTCGCATATATCTTTTAAGATTTTCGTCTTCTAAACTAAAATCAATATTTATCTTGGCATCTTCTTTTTTAAGTGTCATAGCAAAGGCCTGACTTGGTTCAAATCTATTTTTCTTTAATTCGCCAATATAAAGACCACTTCTCATTACCCTAAGCCCTCTCAAATCTACGCAATAAGGCACAGATAAAAGACTACTGCCGTGGATAATAAGATTGTCTTTCGGTGGACAATTAAGAGAATTTTTAACAAATTCATAGTAATCCACTAAAGATTTTTCACTTGCTGTTTTATCCTTGGCATATACCGGCTCTGAAGCTTCTCCTTTTTTTCTTAAAAGACATAAGAAATGACCCTCGCCCTTTACTTTATAAGGCATAAGTCTACCCGATTTTTTAAGATAATCTTCGCCATTTTCTACCCATTGTGGCTTACCGTCAATAAATCCTGTTGATTTATCATAATCTATAATTTCAAAATCTTTGCCTGTAGTATTTAAAAATTCTTGCATCATACCCTCATCTTCTTCTGGAGCAAAAGTACAAGTAGAATAAGCTATAATACCACCGTCACAAAGCATATCTGCTGCATACTTTAATATTTCTCTTTGAAGTCCACAGCACATTTCTGTTTTGTGAGTTTCCCAACTTTTAACAGCTGAGTCGTCTTTTCTAAACATTCCCTCTCCACTACAAGGGGCATCAACAATAATTTTATTAAAAAACTTAGGGAATTTTTTAGCTAAATTTTCCGGCATTTCATTTGTAATAACACAATTAGGAACACCACTAACCTCAATATTTTTCAAAAGTGCCTTACATCTGCTTGCACTAATATCATTACTTACAATAATGCCTTGACCCTTTAACTTTGCGGCAACCTGTGTACTTTTGCCACCTGGTGCTGCACATAAATCCAAAACTCTATCCCCAGGTTCAACATTAAGCATAGCACCTGTAGACATAGCTGACGGTTCTTGTATATAGTAAAGTCCAGCATTGTAATAAGGGTGTTTTGCAGGGCGAACATTTTCGCCGTCATAGTAAAAACCCTCTTTACACCATGGCACTTGTTCCAATTTCCAATCAACCATTGAAGTCAATTCTTCTGGTGTAACCTTTAGTGTATTAGCTCTCAATCCATAATATCTTGGCTGAGAAAAACTCTCTATATAGCTGTCATATTCATTTCCTAACAGCCTTTTCATTTTTTCTGTATATTCCTTTGGTAAATTCATATTTCAACCTCTCAATCCTATTCTATTTATTTTAACATTATATTGTCTTAATATCAATTGAAAAAATAGTTTTTATCAGTTATAATTACATTAATGAATTTATGGAGGAAAAATATGAGCAAAGAATTATGGAAAGCCGGAAATATGCTTTATCCTGTACCCGTTGTTATGGTCAGCTGTGGCACAATGGAAGAAAGCAATATTATTACTGTAGCTTGGACTGGTACAATAAACACAAATCCACCTATGACCTATGTTTCTGTTAGACCGGAAAGACATTCCTACAATATAATTAATGAAACTGGCGAATTTGTAATTAATGTAACAACTGAAGCCCTTGCCTATGCTACAGATTGGTGTGGCGTAAGAAGTGGTAGCAAATATGACAAATTTAAAGAAATGAAATTGACAAAAGAGGAATGCCCTCTTGTAAGCTGTCCTGCTATTGCTGAAAGTCCAATGAATATTATGTGCAAAGTAAAGGAAATTGTACATCTTGGCAGTCACGATATGTTTGTTGCTGAAGTTGTGGGCACTTTAGCTGATGAAAAATATATGGACGAAAAAGGCAAGTTTATATATTCAGACACAAAGCCAATTTGCTATTCTCATGGAGAATACTATGGCTTAGGCAAAAAATTAGGAAAATTTGGCTATAGTGTAGAAAAAAAGAAGACAAAGGCAAAAAGAGCAAAAAGAAAAAAATAATAACTTGACAAAAATTTTATGCTGTGTTATTATAACTTACATCAAATGTTATATTCTGGTAACACTGTGATAAGGAGCAGTAAGTTATGTTGAGTTTTTCAGAGAGCTGTCGGCTGGTGTAAGGCAGTATTCTTGCTTAACCGAACTCGCCTTTGAGTGGTTCAGCTGAACTTTAAGTAGGTTGAAACGGAAAGTCCACCGATATAGGGACAGGGTATCAGCTTTTTTAGCTTGTACCTGAATGAGAGCCTTGCTTACAAGGAATTAGAGTGGTACCACGAGGTTTAAGCCTTCGTCTCTTAGTAGACGAAGGCTTTTTTTGATATTATCGGCATTTTACCGATAAACTTTTGACACATAAACAATACATATTTTTAAATTTTTGAGAGGAGAAAAGAAAAATGAATTTTAAGCGTTACAGACAGTTCCCACCAGTTAATTTACCTAACAGACAGTGGCCTAACAAGGTTATTGAAAAAGCACCTATTTGGTGTAGTGTTGACCTTAGAGATGGTAATCAGGCACTTGAAAAGCCTATGAACCTTGACCAGAAAATTAAGTTCTTCCAGTATCTTGTTAAAATCGGTTTCAAGGAAATCGAAGTTGGTTTCCCTGCTGCCAGTGAAACAGAATACTTATTCTGCCGTACATTAATTGAACAGAACTTAATTCCTGATGATGTTACTATTCAGGTATTAACTCAGAGTCGTGAACACATTATCAGAAAGACATTCGAGGCTTTAAAGGGTGTTAATAAGGCTGTAGTTCATCTTTACAACTCTACTTCTACTTTACAGAGAGATGTAGTTTTCAACAAGTCTAAGGAAGAAATCATTGACTTAGCAGTATTTGGTGCAAAACTTGTTGATAAACTTGCTGAAGAATATGGCAAGGAACACTTTATGTTTGAATATTCTCCTGAAAGTTTCTCTGGTACAGAGCTTGACTATGCTGTAGAAATTAGTGACGCAGTATTTAATGTATGGAAACCTACTCCAGACAAAAAGGTAATCCTTAACTTACCTAACACAGTTGAAATGTCAACTCCTAATGTATATGCTGACCAGATTGAATATGTTGCTACACATCTTCAGAACAGAGAAAATGTAATCATCAGTCTTCATGCTCACAACGATAGAGGTTGTGGTGTTGCTGCATCTGAACTTGGTCTTTTAGCTGGTGCTGACAGAATTGAAGGTACACTTTTTGGTAACGGCGAAAGAACTGGTAATGCCGATATTATGGTAATGGCACTTAATATGTTTTCTCAGGGTATTGACCCTAAGCTTGACTTCTCTCAAATTAATGAGGCTATTGAAATTTATGAATCTTCAACAGGTATGGATGTTCACCCAAGACACCCTTATGCTGGCGATTTAGTATATACTGCATTCTCTGGCTCTCATCAGGATGCTATTAAAAAGGGTATGGCTAAAATGGCTGAACACCCAGACCGTTGGGAAGTTCCTTACTTACCTATTGACCCTATTGATGTAGGTAGAAACTACGACCCTATTATCAGAATTAACAGTCAGTCTGGTAAGGGTGGTGTATCTTACATTCTTGAAAACAACTATGGCTTAATTCTTCCAAAGAGTATGCAGCAGAACTTTGGTGCTATTGTTACAGAAGATTCTGTTGAACTTGATAAGGAATTACAGCCAGAAGAAATCAGAGATTTATTCTTCGATACTTACTATGTAAAAGAACCACTTTCAGTTAATTACTATACAGAAGAAGAATCTGGCGACGATAGTGTTCAGATTAAGTGCGACTTAACATACAATGGCAAGTCTGTTGTTATTACTGGTAAGGGTAATGGTATCATTGATGCTTTCTGTAAGTCATTAATGGAAGAATTTGATATTCACTTTAATATTGTAAACTATAGTGAACATTCAATGTCTTTTGGTAATCAGTCAAAGGCTATTACATACATTCAGATTTATGACGCAGACCAGAATTCTTACTTCGGTATTGGCACAAGCTCAAACATCGCAAAGAGTTCATTAAGAGCTATTGCAAGTGCTGTAAACAAGATGATGACAAAGTAATTTATCATAAAAACAGAGGTACGGCTTTCACACCGTACCTCTATTTTTTTCTTCCTCTATTTCATTTTGTAATTGCTCTACTACTTTTTTGGCATCGCCTATACAGGCTGAACAGAGAACACCAAGACGCATTGATTTAACTAAATCGTCATAGCCCTTTGCTCCATCTAGTAAAGCCTGCTTTATTTTATCCACAGTAATGTCATAACATTCGCAGACCAATCTATCTTTCAACACTTTCAACTCCTATTAAGTTTTTGCTTTATTTTAAAATAGATACTATATCCAATTACTTTTTACTATTTTCACTATTCGACTTGTGCCAAGTCTATCTGCTCCAAGGGATATAAACTTTTCAGCATCAGCAATAGAACTAATACCTCCGGCAGCCTTAATTTTAATATTTTTACCTACATATTTAGCAAAAAGTTCTATATCCTCAAAAGTTGCTCCACCTGTAGAAAATCCTGTGCTTGTTTTTATAAAATCTGCTCCACTTTTAGTAACTATTTCGCACATTTTTATTTTCTGTTCTTCATTAAGCAAACAAGTTTCTATAATAACCTTTAAAATCTTTGTACCACAAACAGCCTTAATTTTTGTTATTTCAGACAATATATTATCATAATTTTTGTCCATTAAATCTCCCAAATTAATAACCATATCTATTTCATCAGCACCATTTTTAAGAGCATTTTCTGTTTCAAAAATCTTAACATCAGTTGTATTATAGCCATTTGGAAAACCAATAACTGTACAGATTTTTAAATTTTCGCCTACATACTCCTTTGCTCTTTTAACAAAGCTAGGTGGTATACATACACTTGCAGTACAATACTTCATACCGTCATCACAAATATTTTTTATTTCTTCCCAAGTGGCCTTAGGGTTTAAAAGAGTGTGGTCAACTTTGCTTAAAATATCTTTTATATCCATAAAAACCTCCTTATATTGAAAATACCCCCAGATTTGGAGGTATTTTATAGGATATTACATTTCTCGTCTACCCTCAAGAGCTCTTGAAAGAGTAACTTCGTCAACATATTCAAGGTCGCTACCTACTGGCACGCCATGGGCAATTCTTGTAACTTTAATTCCCATAGGCTTAATTAATCTACTAATGTACATAGCAGTAGCCTCTCCCTCAACAGTAGGGTTTGTAGCAATAATAACCTCTTTTACATTTTCGTCTAATCGAGAAATAAGTTCTTTAATTTTAATATCATTTGGACCTATATCCTTTAGAGGAGATATAACCCCCTGTAAAACATGATAAAGTCCCTTGTACTCTCCAGTTTTTTCGTAAGCTGCCATATCCCTTGAATCCTCTACAACCATAATAGAAGATTGTATTCTCTTAGGGTTAGAACAAATTGTGCATGGGTCCGTATCTGTAAGAGTACAACACTTTGAACAGTATTTCACATTTTTCTTTGCACTAAGTATAGTATCAGCAAGAAGTTCTGCATCTTTTTCTGGCATATTTATAATATGGAATGCCAATCTTTGAGCACTTTTGCCACCGATACCCGGCAGTCTGGAAAGCTGTTCAATAAGTCGATTTACATAACCGCCGTAATAATTCATTTCAATCTCCTAGAATAAACCTGGGATGTTGCCACCAAGACCACCAGCGATACCACCTAATGCACCACTAGCTGCTTCGTCAGCCTGTCTGATAGCTTCATTTACAGCTGTCATAACTAAGTCCTGAAGCATTTCTACATCATCTGGGTCTACAACCTCTGGCTTAATATCAATAGACTTAATTTCCTTTTTACCTGTAATAACAACCTTAACAGCACCACCGCCACTTGTTACTTCAAATTCCTTTGTTTCAAGTTCCTGCTGTGCCTCAGCCATCTGCTTCTGCATTCTCTGAGCCTGCTTCATAAGATTGTTCATATTCATACCGCCGAAACCGCCGTTAAAACCTTTTGCCATTTTTATCCTCCTAAAAATCAAATATAATTAATTATATAATATTTATTTACTCTTATCAAGTCTAATCTATAAAATTAACATTATCTCCAAGTACAGCAAAACTTTCTTTTGTAAGAACTTTTACTGTATTATCTCTTGCACCATACACTTCGCTGTGCATAGTATTATAATTCTTTTCAAGTATAAGTTTTATATTAAATTCTTTGCTATAAAACTTTGTAATATTCTCAACTATTTCATCAATATTCTTTGTAAGTACCACAAGATGTCCATTTGTAGGGCAAACTAAGTACATAATATCCCCGTCTATAAAAGCTGGAATAACACTACCAAGCATAGCCTTAACAATACCAGTATTAAGAGAAGAAACAAACTTTTTCCAAGTTGATATAACCTCCTTAATATCCTCTGGTATTGCCTTTGTAATTACAACTTCTTTTTCCGATTCTTCCTCCTGTGCTTGTACTGGTGCGTTATTTACAACACCACTAGAAGGAACTCCACCCTTTTCAATTATTCGTTCAATATCAGCCATACGCTTAACAACCGAACCATAATCCTGACCTGTAACTGGATTACAACCCTTTATACAGCAAACCTCTAAAAGTATTCTAGGGTTCGGAGAATACTTCATTTGGTTAGCAAGTTCAGAAAAATTGCTTATAAGTATAAGTAAGTAATCGTAGCCTATGGAATTTCCCTGTTGTCTTAATTTTTCAATATAATCCTGAGAATAATCTAATGCCTTTGATTCTTTATTTACAGAAACAGCTAAAAGCAAATTTCTTAAATGCAAAATCATATCTTGAACAAACTGTTGTATATCTCTCCCCTTAATAACAATGTCGTCTATGATTTCCATACATTTTCCACTATCATTAAAGTTCATAGCTGATGTAATATCAAAAAATACACCTCTGTCTGTTGCACCAGTAATTTCTCTTACTTCTTTTTCTGTAATTCTTCTATCATAGTAAAAACTAAGGCATTGGTCAAGCACACTAAGGGCATCTCTCATAGCACCGTCTGAAATTTCAGCAATATATTCAAGTGCCGAAATATCCACATCAGCTTTCTCATTTTCCATATATTCAGTCAGAACTTTTACCATATCTTTGTGACCAATTCTATGAAAATCAAATCTTTGACAACGAGAAAGAACAGTTACTGGCATTTTTTGAGGATCTGTTGTTGCCAGTATAAACACAACATGGGCTGGTGGCTCTTCCAATGTTTTTAAAAGAGCATTAAATGCACTGGTAGTAAGCATATGCACTTCATCAATAATGTATACCTTATATCTACCCTCTGTAGGCGGGTATTTTACTTCTTCCACTATATCTCTGATATTATCAACACTATTGTTACTAGCAGCATCAATTTCAATAATATTTAAGTTAGTACCCTTTAAAGCCTCTTTACAGACTGAACATTCATTACAAGGTTTTTCGCCCTCTCCAGTACAATTTATGGCTCTGGCAAAAATTTTAGCAGTTGTGGTTTTACCTGTACCTCTAGTACCACAGAACAAATATGCGTGATTTATTCTGTCTTTTTCAATCTGATTTTTCAGAGTTCTTATTATATGTTCCTGACCGATTACATCTTCAAATCGTTGAGGTCTTAATCTTCTATAAAGTGCCTGATATGCCATAAAAACCTCCTATAATGTAGCTACAATATATCCATTACTTGCCTTAATATTTTTAAGACCAAGATACATATATACCCCTACTAAAACAGCAAACAGAATAACATTAAAATTGTTATTTCCTGTATATCCCAATAAATTCATAACAGCTGATGTAACTGCGGTTAACAAGCTAGGAAAAGTAATTGCATAAATGCCTAATTTGACCATACCACCGTATCTTATTTGTGTCTTTACAAAAGCATTTATTAAATTGCCTATACAAATAGACAAAAGCACATATATTGCATAATTAAAAACATACATACCAAACATCATAAACACGATACAGCCAAGCATAAGCTTTACTAAAAGGGATTGTTCAAGATATTTAACTATCTTTTCCTTTGTAAGTCCATCAAAAGACCTGTCGTCAAATCTTATTTCCTGATACTGCATTGGGTTTGCAACTATTAATTTTGTACTATCTGCAATAACTGCAACTGTATTATCACTTACCATATCTTTTGTTGCCACAAAATCTGGTGAAGTATCAACTACTATATCTATACCAGCAATTTCATCTTCAAATTTATAGTCAGAGCATATAAGTTTGCCATTTTCTATAGAAAACTCTGGCAAGTATGTATTAGCAAGACCTGAAATGCCTCCTGCTTGAGCATATCCATGAAAAAATGCTCCACACTTTATACAAAAACATAATGCACAAATTATAATAAAATACCAAAAAACTCTCATTGGTTTATTTAAAAGCAATCTACTATATTGCCCAAATCTACATAAAGCAGTTATAAACTGGCTTGAAAATTTCATAAACTTACCTCCATCAAAATATCCCTACTATTATACTACATTTTTTTGCTTTTGACAAATACCTTTGCCGTAGAATTATCAACATTAAAGTTTCTTACACACTTTAAATTTTCATAATTTGAAGATGTTGTTTCCAAATTCAATCTTTCTGCCGTTTTAATATTTACATACATTTTATCATTTATTAAATATGCTACTTCTCCTACTTGTGAAAAGTATTTTTTCCTATTTAATAAATCTGTGCAATATTTGTAATTTTCAATCAGTTTAGAATTTTCTGATAATTTATAATTATTTTCTTCATTATTTTCTTCTGAATAACTAATATAATTTACTGCTGAAACACCCTTAAAATCAGCTACTACATTATACAATACAGACATTTCATTAATAGCATCTTCCAAATAATATTTTCTATTAACATTTGAAAAATGTGATACAGAAATATTTAACATTATAGGCTTTTCACTAAAATATCTACAAATAGACATAACATTAGGTAACTGAGAATCTATGCCCTTTTCATTACATCTCTCTTTTATATCTATGCCTATCCAATCTACAGGTAAATTTTTAGGATACGCATCTCCAACATTTGCACAACTACTGTCTATACTCCATACTATGGCAATATTAGGTGCTGTTGTCTTTAATATTTCAGATATTTCTGCGTACTTTTCAACATCATATCCACAATCAGGTTCAATAAAAATAGGTTTATCCAAATCTCTTGATATTTCAGCACATTTCTTAACTTCCTCTTTTGAAATATTATAAGGCAATATTATCATAGGAATTTTATTTTTTGAATATAAATCAATAACCCAATCTGTTGGAAATTCTTCCTTAACTTTTAATCTTCTAATATAAATATCATTTGTTACAGATGTTACATTCTCGAAATTTTCCACTTCTCCAAGAGCAATATCCTCACATATTCCTGAACCCTTTAAAATTCTATCCCCTTTATATAAACCTGTTGATACATTAGTATCTTCTACACACAAACTATATGCTTTTGCAATATTTTTCTTTTCATTTAGTTGAGAGTTAAAAGCCAACATAATTGTCAAAATTGTCAAAAGCATTTTCATAAACTATTCCTCCAGAAGAAAAGTATTTATAGCCTCTAAATAATGCACAGGAAAACCATTTTTGTTATATACTCTATATTTTTCCTCAAAAGCAGTATAAGGAATTGACTTTCTACCTCCTTTTTGAGCATTATTCCAATATTCCTTTAACACTTTAAGGGGCAAAAAATAACATTCGTCAGCATCTTTACAATTTACAAGAAGAAATGATATTCCACCTTGTTTTTGAAAATCCTCCATAAATTCCACCTGATGCTGATGTACATTTTGCAAAGGCAATCTACCTTGATGTGTTTCCTTTGCATCAAAACAAATAGGTATTCCCTGTGCCGCTCCAATATAGTCAATAGTAGATTTCTGGTCAAAGTAAGCTAATGTAATAACTCCTTTGCTTTTATCTAACTTCATCGGAGTTATTGGAGTCGGTACTTTTTGTATTATGGCCAAATTTTTTTCCCTATATACTTTATTTGTCATATTTATCATTTCTTCAAAACTACTTCCTCTTAACCCTCTTGTATTCCAATATCCCATTTTTCCTCCCAAAATAATTAAAATTCACTATTTTTTAACGATTAATAAACATTTTATCACACATTCAGTTTTTTGTAACTATTTAATACTTGAAATAATGTCATTTTTTCATTATAATATAGCGTAATGAGTTATTCTCGGATATATGCACACTTCTTGTAGGTGTATATATAATTTATATTTTATAAAACTAATCAAAAAATAAATATCAATAGAAAGAAGGATAATCTTATGCCTCCAAGACCTAAGACAGCTAAACTTTCCCAAAATCCATTAAAATTTAGAAACAAAGGCGACAGACCATTAATTTTTCCTGTAAATGCTGATACAGCTAGAAAAACTACTCGTCAAAGAACACCGTCTAATTTTAAATTTAATGGTAAACCAATTATAACCCTATTAATTGCAATTTTAGTTATTTGCCTTTTAGGTTCTTTTGTATTTAGAAAAAATGCCCTTGCCGTTGTTGTTAACAACAATACCATCGGATATATAAAAGATACTTCAACAACTGAAGATGAATTTAAACAACTTATAACAGCTAAACTTAAAGAAACAGTTGGTAATGAGTTGGAAATCAACGAAAGTATTAAGTTAAAACCTGTAAATGGCTTATTTAAGAATGTTAGTGGAAATTCTGAAGAAGTTATATCTAAGGTTTGTCAATCAGTTACTTACAAACAGCAGGCAACTTCAATACAAGTTGAAGGTAAGCCTTATGTAACAGTTTCAAATCTTGAACAGGCAAAAGAGGCTTTAGCAACTACCCTTAAAAAGTACAAAGCCCCAGACGGAACTACTGACCCTGAATTTGCTATACAAATTGGAACAGCTAATGTTTTTGTAGATAATAAAGATGTATTAACTGTAGACCAAGCTGTAGAAAAGCTCTCTGAAACTAAACAGGTTACAAGAACTCATACTGTAGTTGCTGGTGATACATTTGCTTCTATTGCATCAAATGCCGGTATGACAGAAGCTGAATTGTTAAAGGCTAATCCATCTATATCATCTGAAGCAAAAGCAAACTTACAAATTGGTCAGAAGTTAACTGTAACTTCTAATGTACCTGTTCTTCCAATAAGAACATTTAAAACAACTACAAAAGAAGAGATTATTGACTTTACAGCCGTAAGAACAAAGAATTATAATATGCCTGTTGGCTATTCAAAGGTTACTACTCCTGGACAGGAAGGTAAAAAACAGGTTATTGAAAAGACACCATACATTAATGGTGAACAGTCTGGCGAAGTTCAAAAGAGTGAAAAAATCATTTCACAGCCTGTTACAAAGCAGATTGAAGTTGGTGCTGCACAGGTTTCAGGCAGTAGTTATGGCTATAGCAGTAGTTCAAGTACAAGTAGCTACAGCAGTAGTCGTAGCAGTAGAAACAGTAGCAGTAACAGTAATAGCGATAGTTACGGTAATAATGACTAAATAAAAAAACTGAAAGCATTTTGCTTTCAGTTTTTTTATTAGGCATTCTTTTTTCTTATACCATTCATAACACTTGCTGTCTTATTCTGTACAGTTGTTATACTGTTTGTCTTTTTAGTAAATTCATCTACAGAAGTTGCCATACCACAAGCATCTATTGCATCTATAATTTTATTTTTTGCATTCATTAATTCTTGTCTAGCACCATTATATCTTCCGTATTTATTTTGGAATTCGTCAAGTTTTCTACAAGTTTGAACCATTTTTATATATGCTGTCTTTGCAGCAGCAACAAATTTCTTTTCTTCTGGTGTCTTCGCCATATCTAACCAATTCTTTGTAGTTCTGTTTATGTATGAATTAGTCAATCTAGTGGCAGTTTTTGCAGTACCTAATGAATAATTATTAAGTGCCAATCTTAAATCCTGAAGAACCATTTTGTGTAAAGCTCTTGATACTCCTGGAATACGACTATCATTGTAGTTAACTGTTGTTGTTTCTGTTGTAGCCTCTGTTGTTGCCTTTGTTGTAGTTGTAGCCTTTGTTGTCGTAGTGGCTCTAGTTGCCTTTGTTGTAGTTGTCATTTTAGCCAAAGCTGTATCAGTAATTACGATATTATTGTTTATAGCATCATATCTTATTTTACAGCCAAAGCCATTAGAAATAACTCTTATAGGTACATATGTAAAATTATCTATAACAACAGGTGGTGACTGTATCTCCACTTCCTGCTTACCTACTTTAACTATATTACTACCTACCTGTATAGAAACAGACTTATTCTTTCTTGTTGCCTTTATGCTTTTTGTATTTGCGTCCCAAGAAATTTTAGCTTGCAATACCTCCATAGTTTCTCTAAAAGGAACCATGGTAACCCCATCTATAATCTTAGGTGAAACCTTCATATTTGCATTTTCACCATTTACAACTATTCCAATCTCATCTTTAGCACTTACAAGAATACCTGCTGATACAATCATTATTCCCATAAGAACAAACATCAAAAATATTTTTTTCATATTAAAGAAACCTCCTCACATATCACTTCCATTATACCAAATTTAATTTTCTATGTCTATAACATTGATTGACAATTATTTTAAAAATGTTATAATATTATGTATATTATTTTAATTAGTTTTAACTTTTGTTTATTTTTCAGACAAAATTATAAAACTATTTACTCAGAATAGAAAGTTCTATTTCTGATAAAAATTGTATTATACTTACTTTTTTGGAGGGTTACAAAATGGAAACTGTAGATACTTGTTTATATTGCAAAAACAAAGAAAAACTTGATTCTTTAATGATACCTATTGCTGAATTAGGTGTAACTAAATTATATCTTTTCAGAGAACAAACTTACTATGGCAGATGCGTTATAGCTTATAAGGACCATGGTGTTGAACTTACTGACCTTAGCCCTGAAGAATCAGCTCTTTTCATTCAGGATATGCAGAGAGTAGGTAAGGCTATTACTGCTGCTGTTAACCCAGCAAAAGTAAACTACGGTATGTTTAGTGATACACTTCCTCATCTTCATGTTCACATTGTACCAAAGCAGAAAGATGGCTACGGTTTTGGTGGCACATTTGAAATGAATGTAAATCCACCTAAATACCTTACTGATGAAGAATACGAAGTAATTATCAACAAAATTAAAGAAAATCTTTAATTTGTGACTTGTTTCACAAGCCATCGGATTTATCTTTCCGATTCACTATTTCACTATCAAAAAAGGACTGGATTTTTCCAGTCCTTTTTTTATCAAATATTGTATCAAGTATTGTCATAAAGAACTTTCATATCTGTTCTCATATCGCCTGTAAATTTTGCTAACTTAGCTGATATTTCATTAAGTTCCTTTATATCTCTAGTTTTTAAATATTCATCAACAATTTCATTTGCCTGCTTTTTATAATCTGCCATTTTTACTCTTAAATCAGATAATTTTCTTGCATAGCTTTTGTTTCCGTAAATATTATCTATTGTTTTATAACATGATGATAATCTAGTAAAAAATGTCTTACTTGTACTAACATATCTTTTATCAATAGATGTATTTGCCATAGAAGTCCATGTATCTGTAGTTTGTTTCATAGCAGCGGCTTTAAACTTACCAGCAGTTTCATATGAACCTAATGAATATGTACCTACAGCCTTTTGTATATCACTTCTTACTGTACTAACTATTAAATCAGATGGAACAGCCTCTGTTGTAGTAGCAGTAGTTGTTGTTTCTGTTGTAGTTTCTGTTACAGTAGTAGCCTCTGTTGTTTCTTCTGTTACAGTTGTTGCCTCTGTTGTTGTTTCTGTAATTTCTTCATCATCATCTGCAACATCAATCATTACAACCTTATTTTCGGCATCCCAATCAACGATACCACCAAAACTTTCAGCTACATATCTAGCTGGAGCAAGTGTTCTACCGTCTATAATCACTGGTGTTGCGTCCATTTCAGTAACATCTTCATTTATAAAGAGCATATTTGAATCAATCTGCATAACAACAGTTGTGTTGCCCTTTTCGCCAGTAATAGTTTTTGTATTTGCGTCCCAGTTTACCTTTGCACCACAGGCTTCAAAAATATCTCTTACTGGTACCATTGTTCTACCGTCTATAATTGTAGGTGGTACTTGAGTTTCAACCTTTTCGCCATTAACCGTAAGGCTAATATTTTCATCAGCACTTACTTGAACAACTGGAAATGCTAAAAGTGATACAGCAAGTAAACTTGCAATTAATTTATTCATCTTCATTTATAAATTCTCCTTTCTAAACAACTTTAATCAGCTATTATCATACTGAAATTTTATATCAGATGCCATTTTTGATGAAAATTGTGACAATTCTGAAACAATAGCTTTTATTTCTTCAGTATCTCTTGTTTTAAAAAATTTATTTATTATTATATTTCCGTCAGTTTTATAGCCTCTCATTATATCCCCAAAACTAAGTATTCGTTTTGGATATTCCGAGTTGCCATACACAGAATCTAAATTTCTATAAAAAGAATTTATGGCATAATATAAGCTTTTAGCTGATGCAACATAAGCCTTATCTAAATCTGTAGTAGCCAAAGACTCCCAATTTTTTATAATTTGGTTCATGGCATTGCTTTTAAATCTACCAGCTGTTTCATAAGAACCTAAAGAATAAGTTCCCAAAGCATGCTCCAAATCATTTCTGACAACTTTTACAATTTCATCAGATGGTTCGTTACTTGGCACAACCACAGGAGCAACTGTTGTTATTTCAGTTGTAGTTTCCGTAGTGGTTACAGTTGTGGTTGTTGTCATTTCAGTTGTAGTTTCAACTGTTGGAGTAGTTACACCTGTTATAACCACAACTCTGTTTAAAGCATCCCATTGTGTAGTTCCACCAAATCCAAGAGCTACATATCTGGCCGGAGCAAGAGTTCTGCCGTCAATAATAACCGGTGTAGAATCCATAGTCGCTACATTAGAATTCATATACAACTTGTTACTTCCAACTTGCATAACAACATTTTTGCCATTTTTACTACCAGTAATTTTCTTTGTTGCTGGGTCCCAAGTAACACTTGCACCACAAGCCTCAAAAATATCTCTTACTGGCACCATGGTTCTTCCAACAATAACTGTTGGTGGAACTTCTGTTCTAATAACAGTACCGTCAACTTCAAGAGATATTATCTTTTCCGAATATGCTGAAACCGTTGGAATTAAACACAGTAAACTAATAACCAATGCAATTATCATTCTTGTTAATTTCATATATTCTTCTTACCTATACTTCTCATTATTGCTTTCTTTAATTTTCTAATTCCGCCAAACACAATATGTCGCAAAGGTCTTATAGCCACCCAAAAAACGACATAAATTCTGTATAATGGATTATTTACGGAAAAACGCTTGCCCTTTCTTTCTATTGTAGTAACTACGCCTACAACCTGACTATGCTTTACATTGTGTTCAATATTCCATTGATTATCTCCACAAATGTTATATGTACCGTCTTTATTTACTGAAATAACTCTATGAAGTACAAAACTACCGTCAGGTCTAATATATAACGGCAAATCATATTTCTTTAAAGAATTAATCTTCTTTATAACAACCCTATCGCCGTCATTTCTCAGTGTTGGACACATACTATAACCTCTGGGATTAAAGTTAACTGTTCCGCCACTATTAAGCATTTCTTCCATTACATTATACATTTGTTGCAGTCTAACTTGTTTACTCAAGTAAACCTGCCTCCTTGAGCTTTCCTACAAATTCGTCAATATCGCTACTGGCTGTTTCTTTGTCAATTTCGTATTCAGCTAAAAGAGAATCTAAAAGTTCTTCCTTTGTACAGCCTTTTTCAAGATTTCTCCAGAAAAAAGCACCTACATCATTAAGTGTAATAACACCACTAAAGTTTAATTCGCCCTCTCCAATAGGAACAACAATGTTGCTACCTGCAACTTCTCTAAGTAAATAACCTTCTTTTATTTTCATAACTTTTCCTCCACCTTTATTGAGTTATAGCTAACCTCAACTGCTTCCATATCCATATTACAACCCATTCTATAAACCTTGATAGTTCTTAAAACCTTATCCAAAATAGTTAAAAGATTTATCATTTCAGATTTATTTTCTGGTCTTATTGTCTGTTGCAATATAAATGGAATTGCTTCCTTAGGTGTAATTTCCCTAACCCAATTATTTTCTGAACGCTCTAAGCACACAATAGCCCCAATAGGAACACGCATATTAATATTTTTATCCGTCTTTCCACTCCAAGGTGTACCATATACATACAATTCTCCGTCTACAAGTCTAATGGCTGGTTTATCATCATTTATGATTTTCGCCTCATCTTCGCCAAAGTATTTTTGCCAAAGACTTGTATGTGTAGATTTTCCTGTACCTGGGTCTGCAGAAAATAAATAAGCTCGCCCATCTTTTACAATACCGCTACTATGAAGCATAAAGCCATTGAAGTGTAATAAAGCCTCATAAAATGCCGCACCAGTATAAACATATTCCACATCATCACAAGATAAAAGTGGATTTTCCTTTTGGAGTCTAATTATTTCTTCCTTTGGAATATTAATAGTTAAATTAGGCTTTTCAAAGTCAGCTTTATACGGTGGACACTGCTTTTTCATTGTATCATATTTATAGTCAATTAGCAAATTCAAATCTGCTACTCTTAATTTTTCCATAATCTTCCCCTCAGTTCCGTCTTATAGTATAGCATATTTATACATTGTCAACAACATTTTTTTAACAAAGCTTCGCAAATTGACAATCTGTTAAATGGGATTGTAAAGTAATATCCATCAGCTATATCCTTTACCTTTTCCATAATGTCAAAGGCAATCTCAAGACCAACCTTTTCTCCCTCTTCCTTTGACATATCCATACTAAATCTATCTATTACCCAATCTGGAATAGTAATACCCGGAAGCTCATTTCGTATAAAATTAGCATTTCTATAACTAACTAAAGGCATAACACCAAATAAAATCGGAACTGATAAAAAAGACTTGATATATTTTAAACTTTCAATATCTTTGTCATCGTATACTGGTTGTGTAAGGAAATACTTTGCCCCAGCCTTTTCCTTTTCAACTGCACGCCTTACTTCCACATCTAAATTTCTTCTAGCATAGTTTATTGCTCCGCCAAAACAAATTTTATCATCTGGGAAATTTTCTTCGTTAATATTTTCAATATATTTCATAAGTTTTATTGAGTCAAAGTTAAATACACTCTTTACCTGTTCTCTACTAGCACTAGGAACAGGGTCCCCTGTAATTACCAATAAATTTCTTATGTCATTAATATGTGCACCTAATAAAAGTGAACTCATACTTATTGCATTTCTATCTCTGCAACAGATATGTGGCATAACATTTATACCAACTTCTCTTGCTACCTTTGTACTTACAAGCACAGAATCTGCTCTAGTTCTTCCACTTGGAGAATCAGCAAAAGTAATTATATCAACACTATGCTTTTTCAAATAATTTGCTGTTTCCATAAGTTTTGTAGTATCTGCATTTTTAGGTGGGTCTAATTCAACAGCAATAATCTTTTCACCCTTTGCCTTATTTGCAAAAAATACATTATTTTTAGGCTCTTTGTGTTCATCACTATTTTCCAATAAAGCAGCTTTCAATTCGTGTGGCTTTTGACTAAAATCTACAGCATCATTTAAAGCCTTAATATATTTAGGAGTTGTACCACAACAACCTCCTAAAAATTCAATATTCATAGAACTAACATCTTTCATAACATCTGAAAAATATTTGATATTATCTAAAAATACCATTCTATCCTGAATAATTGACGGATAACTTGAATTAGGAAGTGCTGCTACTGGCTTTGAAAAATTAAACTTAATTTTCTTTAAAACATTTTGTAAATGTATAGGACCAACACCGCAATTAAATCCCATAGCATCTATAGTGTCAATACCGTCACATTTTTCTAAAAGGCGTTCAGCTCCAGCACCTCTCTGTGTAAATCCATGTTGGTTAAGACAGAAATTAACTATTGCAAAAGCATCTGGCTTTTGTTTTTTCAAATACCCTAAAGGTCGTATAACATCATCAATATCAGCGAAACTTTCGAAATTGAAAATCTCTGCACCCTGTTCAATAAAACAGTCTATTATAAACTCGTATTCCTTTAAAACTGCACCTGTTTCAATAGGACCAATATCTGCCGCCACATAAGCCTTATCTCCGCAAGCCTCTTTTGCAATTTCCCAGCCAGCTTTTATAATGCTTTTAAGTTCTTCTTTATCACAACCTAAACTACCTGTATTTGCCTCAAATGTATTAGTTCGTATTAAAACAGCCCCTGCATCTACATATTCCTTATGTATTTTTAATACAGTTTCTCTATCCTTTATATTTGCCATTTCCGGAACTAAGCACTTGCCGTTAATTTCAGCATAGTATGTACTAAAAGCTCCGTCATAAAGTACCCTGTTATTTTTTATATATTCTCTAAAGTTCATAAACTCATTACCTTACCTGTAGCTATATAAATCAATGCTCTTTACATATCCATCTCTAACTATAAATTTCATTGAATATGTTGCCTCTGGAACATTTAACAGGTCCTTTCCCTTTTCAACAATTATTCTTTCGTATTTATATACCAACTGCTGTACTTGCTTACCCTCTTCATTTGTAGTAACTTCTGTCTGTTCCTGTGGAACTTCTGTTTTCTTGAAGTACAACTGAATAACATAGTTTTTATCATCAATTTTGCTTGTAATATATTCTTCTTCCTGCTTTTTGTTTATATCATAAGCAACCTTTACATCATCAGGCGTACTACAATTTTTATTATCCTCGCCTTTAAGACCAACAATAGATATGCCCTTGCTGTTAACTACTGGAAGATTACCACCCTCATAGCTAATATGGCTTACAACAGTATGGTCAGTAGGTGTTTCATCACCCTCAAATTTAACAACCTTATCTTTAACATCATAGTTTGTAACAGCTAAGTATCTTACTAACTCATTATCATTAAAAGGTAATGAATCTTGGTCCTCATCAAGACCTATTATAAAACTACTGTTTCCGTCTTTATCTGGAGGCGTATATAAACCAAAATCTTCTTTTGAATATGTAACAGATAAGTCACTTAAATCAGTACCACTTGTACCCTCAGATGAAGTGATTTCTGTTGTATTGTCGCTTACTGATGTTTTGCTACTTGTTGCACAGCCAGTTACTGTCAACAAAGATAAAACCACACATAAAAATTTTTTCATATTATTCTCCTTTGCATAATTGTGTATATTATATCATATTTTTATTTTTTTGTACACAATAGTATACTCTATTGACAAAAAATAATAATTATTTTAGCGTGTGCATATAACTTTCAGCTTCATCCCAATTTACTGTAAACCCAGCACCATGACTACAGAACACAGAGCAAGAAGTATTTTCCTTGTCTTCGCCTTTATTATAGTTTATTTTTTCTATAACTTCATCGGCGATTTCACATTTTTCATATCCATCAACAGTCATAACAATACTTCCAGTTCCTTTTGTAAATGAAAGCAATTCTTCTTGATAATCCATAAATGTTTCAACTGGACCTCTGCCCTTTATTTTGTATGTATTGCCCATTTGAACAGGAGGTTCAAAGCTACCTCTTAACCTTTGAATATCTGTCATAATTCTTCCGGCATATTCCTCTCCAGCATATATTTCAAAGGCGTAAAAAGGCTCAAGAATAACATTTTCTGCCTTTTCTAAGCCCTGTCTGATAGCTCTGTAAGTAGCCTGTCTGAAATCTCCACCTTCTGTATGTTTTAAATGAGCTCTACCATTTATCAATGTAATTTTTACATCAGTAAGGGGAGAACCTGTTAATATTCCCTTGTGCTGTTTTTCAAAAATATGAGTTTTTACAAGTGCCTGATAATTAGCTGAAAGAACATCAATGTGAACTGTACTATCAAAAGTAATACCACTATTTCTTTCAGCTGGAGCAATTTCCAACACAACCTCTGCATAATGTCTTAAAGGTTCATAATGACCATAGCCAATAACTGTTTTAGCTACAGTTTCTCTATACTGTACCTCTGGCTTTTCAAATGTAGCACTTATACCAAATCTTGTTGAAAGAATTTCCTGTAAAACTTCAAGCTGTATTTTACCCATTACGCTTACAACAATTTCATTAGTTTGTTTTATGTATTCTGTCCTAAGCATAGGTTCTTGATTTTCAAGCATTTTAAGACATTCCATAACCTTATTGCTGTCTGTTCCGTCTAATATATTTACTTTTGATTGTAATGCTGAAATCATAGTATATTTTTCTGCATTTTTTATAATTTTGCCATTCTTTATTATATCGCCACAAGAAACTTCATTTAGACCTGTAACCCCAAATATTTGACCACCACAAGCTTTATCTGAATTTTCGTATTTTTCCCCTTTATAAAAACGAATTTCATTTATCTTTTCGTTGCCTATAGTTTCTTTTACGCCAATAGTACCAGAATTGCCCTTTATATAAGCAACTTTT